>Ga0209719_1003147_pt1 | contig 15534 bp, 6 predicted proteins | sample AD_JPNAS2_MetaG_FD_184421 | JGI IMG/M metagenome (GOLD analysis project Ga0209719, IMG submission 184421) | Active sludge microbial communities of municipal wastewater-treating anaerobic digesters from Japan - AD_JPNAS2_MetaG (SPAdes) (version 2) | ecosystem: Engineered > Bioreactor > Anaerobic >...
CGACCGTGCCCTCGCCGGCCACTGGCAGCCGATCGTGCAGAGCACCGGTGACGAGGAGCTGTTTGCCCGGCTCCACCCGCAGGCCACCGGCCGCAGCGTCACCGAGTTCCTCGTCTTCCAGCCGGAGAATTCCAACTCCATCGTCTCCGCCATCGATCAGGCTCGCGAAAATGCGCGCACCGTGCGCGACCAGCTCACCGCCGAGCACTGGGAAGAGCTCAACCGCATCTATCTGTTCCTGCACTCCCAGGCCGCACGCGACCTGTGGCGGCGCAGCCCCGGCGATTTTTTCCAGGAGATCCGCAACAGCTCCCTGCTCCTCCAGGGCATCACCGACGCCACCTCCGTGCGCCACGAGGGCTGGTGCTTCCTCCAGGCCGGACGCTACCTCGAACGCGCCGACAAGACCACGCGCCTCCTCGACGTGCGCCACGCCTCCGTGCCCGAGCGCGGCCTGCCGCCCTCCATCACGCAGGATGCCGCCCTCGGCTGGTCCGCCGTCCTGCGCTCGTGCAGCGCGTGGGATGCCTACAAGGCGCTCCACGGCGCCGAGGTGCAGCCGGCCCTTGTCGCCGAGTTTCTCCTACTCTCGGAGGATTTCCCCCGCTCCGCGCGCTTCTGCGCCCACCAGCTCAACCTCGCCCTGCGCCGCATCTCCGGCGTGCCCGAGGGCAAATTCTGCAACGACGCCGAGAAACTCTGCGGCCGCCTCTGCGCCGAGCTCCAGTTCAGCTCCGTGCACGACATCTTCGAACGCGGCCTCCACACCTACATCGACGAGCTCCAGGCCAAGCTCAACACCGTCGGCGCCGCCCTCTTCCAAGCCTACATCACGCAGACCTTTTCCCAACAAGCCGACGAGGAGATCCGCCAGCAGGAGGAGCAGCAGCAACAGCAACACGGCGCGCCCCACCTGCCGCGCCCATGAAGCTGCAAGTCACGCATCGCACCCGGTACGCCTACGCCGCGCCGGTGCGCGACAGTTTCAACGAAGTCCACCTCCAGCCCGCCGACACCACGCGGCAGCGGCGCCTTGCGTTTCGGCTTTCGGTGCAACCCACCACCCGCCTCGCCTCCCGCCTGGATTTTTACCTCAACACCGTCCACACCTTCGAGGTCGCCGCCCCGCACGCCGAGCTCGTCGTCGAGGCCCACTCCGAAGTCGAGACCTGCGACACGCCCGCGCTCGACGCCACCGCCACCCCGCGCCCGCTCGCGGCCCTCGGCGACTGCGCGCGTTTCGCCGATTGCTACGATTTTATCCAGCCGAGCACCTTCGTCGACGTCGGCGGCGACCTCACCACGCTCGCCCGCGAGATCGTCGGCGCACAGACCGACGCCTGGCAGGCGGCGCTCGCGATCATGCACTTCATCCACGGCGGGTTTCGCTACCAACCCGCCGTCACCACCGCACACACCCATATGCGCGAGGCGCTCCGGCTGCGCTGCGGCGTCTGCCAGGATTTCGCCCACGTGATGCTCGGGCTGTGCCGCACACTCGGGCTGCCCGCCCGCTACGTCAGCGGCTACCTGTACAATGGCCCGGCCGATCAGCTCAAAGGCGCCCAGGCCAGCCACGCGTGGGTGGAGGTGTTTTTGCCCGGCCATGGCTGGCTCGGCCTCGATCCGACCAACGACCAGATCGTCGCCGGCCGGCACATCCACATCGCCACCGGCCGCGACTACGCCGACGTATCGCCAGTCAAGGGCACTTACCGAGGGACGACACAGCGAGAATTACACGTCGAAGTCCTCGTCGCCCTCCTCGGGCCTTAAAGTATGCTAAGTTTTTAGCATACTGAGGATTGCTGTTAAAATCAGGAAGACCGGCCAGACCAGTCTCTGTGCGCCTTGTTCCGGGGCGTTCAAAATTTTTTAAGATTGCACGGCGGCGCCAATGGCTTAGCCCCGTCCTCCCCCGATTGTAACAAATCGGTGACACCAAACCTAACAATAAGACTGAAACCTATGACTAAGAAAATCATCTCCATCTTCGCAGCCCTCGTGGCCAGCGTGACGGTGTTTGCCCAGGAAGCCGCTCCGGTTGAGCAGACCGGTGGCCTCATCGGTAAGAACGTCGCCAGCGTCGCTTTCACGAACGGCCTGCTGAACGAGGTCGACATCGACACCTACGCCACCACGTTCCAAGTGAACGAGAGCATCACCAGCAACTTGGATCTCGGGTTCAACTACTCGTACACCTGGTTCGAGGGTAACAACAACGTCGATTTCAACAACGTTGGTTCCTATGCCGTGGTTTACACCACCTACAACCAGTTCAAGCCCTTCGTGAAGCTCGGCCTGAACTACAACTGGGAAGACTACGCCATCGCCCAGCAGAACTACCTGAGCTGGAATGCCTTTGCCGGCGTTGAGTACTCCCTCAACTCGAAGCTCGGCTTCACCTTCTCCGCTGGCTACGTCGATGACTTCGGCAGCGACCACGGTGGCTGGGAGACGATCGACCTCAACTGGCGCGGCTCCCTCGGTGCCAACTACTGGGTCACCGAGAAGATCGTGACCGGCCTCGAAGTTGGCTACCGTGAAGGTGGCAACTACAGCGTCACCGCCCTCGTCGGCTACAAGTTCTAACGTCCTGCGGGGTTTACCCTCGCTCGATTTAAAACCCGCAGACTCCGGTCTGCGGGTTTTTTGTTGCCCACGCGGAGCCGTGGCCGGACTACCCAATTCAGGCACAATATCCAGCCCAACAGATACTAGCAGCGATTTCATCAGCCAAAAACCGCCGCCCCCGCCGACTGGGGAAGCCGTAAAATCACTGTTACACAGGACAACCGCCGCCAGAACACTCGCCAACCACCTGCGAATGCACAAATCCGATGGACCGGCAAAGAGCAGGCGCGACGGCGCGCACACGTTGCCACGCATGCTTCGCCGAGATTCTGGTTCGAGACGGCCCCCTCCCCAAAGTCGCAACGTCGCCCACCCAGTGATTCCGGTGAAGTCCCGATCCTATCATCGCTTTCCATCCCCCATGCCTTCCCTCTTCCATCGTGCCGCAGCCATGCTCTTCGTGCTGGCTATCGTGGCCCTGCGCCCCGCCCTCGCCGCCGACCTGCAGCCCTTTGCCATCCCGGCAAAATCGCCCACCAACGCCGTGCTCCCTGATTTGCGCGGGTGGAACGAAAAGCCCGCCGGCGCGAAAGGCCATGTGAGCGTGGGCCCCGATGGCCATTTCCAATACGATGGGAAACGCCTGCGCCTGCTCGGAATGGTGATGGGGGCCCCGGCCAGAGCCGAGATGCCAACCCAAGCCGAGCGACTTGCCAGATGGGGATTCAACGCCGCGCGCATCCATGGCGTCGACAACAGCCTCTGCACAACCTCGTCGAGTACCACCTCGCGCCGGCTCAACCCGACCGTCCTCGACAACCTCCACTACTGGGTCAACTGCCTCGCCGAGCAAGGCATCTACTCCAACATCAACCTCCTCGTCACTCGCCGCTTCAAGTCGGACGACGGGCTCGGCCCCGAGGTCGCAAGCATGTACTGGAAACACCAGCATGCGCTGGGCTTCTTTCTCGATGAAGCCCTGGCCATTCAAAAGGAGTTTGCCACCCAATACCTCACAGCCCCCAACCCCTATCGCAACAGCACCCCGCTCGCGCTCGACCCGGCCGTCGCCCTCATCGAGATCAACAACGAAAACGGCCTCATCGGCCTGTGGTACGAGCATGCCATCGAAAACATGCCCCCAGCCTATCAGGCACGCTTGAAGTCGCGATGGAACGCCTGGCTCAAGGCCCGCTACCCCGACAAAGCCGCCCTCGACCAGGCCTGGGGCGTCATCGACGAGCCCCTCGGCAGCAATTTTCTCGTCAATGGCGATTTCGCCCAAGGCATCGACGGCTTTCAAGGCTGGCAACTTTGGGCGACCACCGGCGCCGAGTGGACCAAAACCATCGAGCCCGACTTCAACGGTGCCAACGCCTGCCGAGTGGCCGTCGCCACATCGCCCGCATGGGATTCGAGCGTGCAGCTCAATCGCCTCCAGCTCTCACTCCAGACGGGCCAAAGCTACACCCTCTCATTCTGGGCCAAGGCATCGGACGATACCCACCGCTCGCGCGCCGTGATCCTCGCAGACAACCGCCCCTGGACCCAGATCAGCATGGACACCTTCATGCAGGGCACCACGTGGAAAAAATACTCGCGCACCTTCCGCATGACGCTCGCCGATCCGCGCGCCCGAGTCGCCTTCTTTGTCGGTGGCAGCCCCGGCGCTGTCTCGATCGCCGATGTCCAGCTGTGCACGGGCGGCCGCCTCGGCGGACTCGGCCCGGACGAATCCCTCGACGCCGGCACGATCCGCATGCCCATCTGGAAAGATTCGGAGACCCTTCCCGGCCAGCTCACTGACTGGATTCTCTTCCTCTCCGAACTCGAGCAACACTACTGGGCCACCATGGCCGCCCATGTGCGTTCCCTCGGATTCAAGTCCGTCATCATGGGCAGCAGCATGAACTGCTCTCCCGCAAATCTGCAGGCAGACTTCGATGCCAGCGACCGGCACTGCTATTGGATCCATCCCACTCAGGGCCCCAACTTCACCAACGGCACGGATCTGACCGACTGGACCCAGGAGCCCAAGGCGATGGTCAATCACCCCGAGACCAGCAAGGCCCGCGAGCTGGCCCTCTCGCAGATCGCCGGCCGCCCCAACACCATCAGCGAGTACGGACACCCCCTGCCCAACCCCTACGCCAACGATGCGCCCATTTTCGGGCCCGCCTACGCCGCACTACAGGATACCGACGGCCTCTGGTTTCACTCCTTCAACGGCAGCCCCCGCCAGTTCGCCGCCGGCAACTTCGACCACTTCGGCAGCATGAGCATGCTTGCCAACACCCTCATCGGAGCCGCCCTCTACCGGCGCGACGTCGCTCCCGCCCGCAACGAATACGTCCTCGCCATGACCCCAGCCCGCGAACGCGAAATCCTCCGCACCAAAGGATCCCGCTGGGACATCGCCAACGCCAAAGACCTCGGCATGCCGGCCACCCTCGGCCTCATCAGCCGCACCCGCATTTCCATCGGCGACAACGCCACCGGACTTGCCGCGCCCCCCACCTCGCCCACCGGGCCCCTCTACGAGTCCGATACCGGCGAGCTCCGCTGGGATGTCAGCACCCCCGACGCCGGCACCCTCACCATCAACACCAGCCAAACCAAGGCCTTCGTCGGCTTCGGCTCCGGCCTCCGCTCAGAGCTCGGCGGCGTCGCCATCACCACCGGCCCCACCCGGCTCAACTGGTGCACCATCGCAATCTCCCTTCTGCAAGGCGACGCCTTCGACAACGACGCGGGCGGCCGCGCGCTGATCGTCACCACCGGAGACTATGCCAACACGGACTGGGTCTGGAAGGACTCCACGCACACGAGCATCTCCAACTGGGGCCGCGCGCCCTTTCTCACCGAAATCATCCCAGGAGAGATCGAGTTGCCCGTGCCCGCCGCCCGCGTGAAGGCCTGGGCGCTTTCCGGCGAAGGCACCCGCCTGGGCGAGATCCCCATCGTCGACAAGGCAGGCCGCGCCACGCTCACCCTCGGCACCGTCGGCAACACCCTCTGGTACGAGGTGCAAATCAGCCCCGCGTCGCCGACCCAACAACCCGCCGGCCCCATCCATGCCGGCGACCACGTCACACTCACCACGCTCCCCTCATCCACCCACCAGTGGCAGATTTCCCACGACGGAGGCGCCACCTGGACCGATATCGCCGATGACCTGAGCTACTCCGGGGCCACCACCGCCGAGATCGCCTTTACCGCACGACCAGAGATGGGAGGGAATCAGCTGCGATGCCTCATTTCCGACGGGCAAAGCCCCGCGATCGCCACCGCTCCCACCGTCCTCACGGTCGCATGGAGTCAATTCTCCGCGCTCTCCGCGCGCGCGCACGCCGGCACCGGCGAACAGACGCTCACCCTCGGGTTCGTGTTTGCCGGAGGCGGCAAGCCCGCGATCGTCCGCGGCGTCGGCCCCGGCCTGATCAAAGGCGAGCCCAACCTGCGCGGACACGAACTCGCCGACCCGCAGCTCGCCCTCTACGAGCTTCGATCAGGCTCCTTCGCCGCCCTCGCACACAACGACAACTGGGGTGGCGCGAGCACGCTCAGCCGCAAGTTTAGCGAGCTCGGCCAGGGCGCCCTCGACCCTGATTCCAAGGATGCCGCCCTCTATCTCGAAACGCTCGCGCAGCGTGTGTACACCGCGCAGATCTCCGGCGTCACCGGCACCGGCGTCACGTTGGCCGAGGCCTACGACGCCGACTTTGCCGACAAATCGAAACGGCTCACGGCCCTCTCGGTGCGCAACCAAGTCGGCACCGGCTCCGAGGTGCTCATCGCCGGATTTGTGGTTTCTGGCGACGCGCCCAAACGCGTGATCGTGCGCGGCGTCGGCCCCGGCCTGGCCAAGGACGTCGCCACCTACCTCGCCGACCCACAGCTCCACGTCTACCGACTGAAAGCCGACCGCTCCGGCTGGGATCTCGTCGACTCAAACGACAACTGGGACGGCACGTCCGCCACCGCCGCGCTCTTCGAGAGCGCCGGCATGGGCAAGCTGGCAACCGGCTCGGAGGACGCCGCTCTCGTACTGGATCTCGCCCCCGGCATCTACACCGCACAAGTCTCCGGCGTCGGCGACACCACCGGCGTCGCCCTCGCTGAAATCTACGAGACGCCATAGGCCGTCGCCCTGCGGACCATTGGCAGACCCTCCTCACACCCGCTACGCTTGAGACGACGAAGCGCAGAGCATTAAACCCGAGCCGCCCCGGTTTTCTCTGCGCCTCGGCGCCTCCGCGCGAGATCACGGCTCGTCCCACACCGGCCGCGCAGCCTGACGCGTACCCCAAGAACTTACGCCCCCATTTTTAGCCCGTCCCTATTAGGTCGTATTAGGTCTACCCCAGCCGGGTGGCGACGCATAGGGGCGCAATCTTGTTGTGCCCTGGATTGAGATGCCGGCGCGAAGGATCCGAAACGCGGGAAGGGCGCAGCAAGCCTGCGCCCCTACGGCCCGCCGATGCAGCCGGAATGCCTCCCCACCAATTTCAGCCGTCCCTTTGGACAACCGTTTTGTCCACGAATCGCACGAATGACCACGAATGCGCCCCCCCTGCGCTCACCCACCCGGTTCAACATGCCCTCCGCGTAGCGGAACGCGTGCGCGTTTCGCCCGTCTGCCGTCAGGCCGTCGGATGTTAAACCCTTAAGCCAGCCCATCGCATTGGACTCCGCGCCTGCGGTTTTCGGGCCGCCGTTCCTGCGATCCTCTTCGGACCGCCGATTACTAAGCGGCGCTCCGAGCCCGATCAGCCCCCGCAGCCATTTTCAGCCATCGCCTTTAGGGCGTTTTAGCGCAGGCCTCCGGCCTGCTTTCTGTGCAGACTGGAAGTCTGCGCTACACGGGCCTCTGACCACGGCGAACGCGCCCACCCGCCGGCGCGGACCACGGAGCGCGCGCCCGATGAGGCGCGCACTCCATTTGCCCGCCCGGCTTACGGCGCCTCGTAGATCTCGGCCAACGCGACGCCAGTGGTGTCGCGTTGGCCGGAAATTTGCGCCGTATAGACGCCCGGCTCCAGCTCCAGCACGAGCGCGGCATCCTTCGAACCGGCGTCGAGCTCGCCCATGCCGACGCTCTCGAAAAGCGCGGCGGTCGCCGCCGTGCCGTCCCAGTTGTCGTTCGAGCCGACGAGGTCCCAGCCGCTCCGGTCCGCCTTGAGCCGGTGCACCAAAAGCTGCGGGTCGGCGAGGTAGCCAGCGACATCGTTGGCCAGACCGGGGCCGACGCCGCGCACGATCACGCGCTTGGGCGCGTCGCCGGAAACCACAAATCCCGCGATGAGCACCTCGCTGCCCGTGCCGACTTGGTTGCGCACGGAGAGCGCCGTGAGGCGTTTCGATTTGTCGGCAAAGTCGGCGTCGTAGGCCTCAGCCAGCGTCACGCCCGTGCCGGTCACGCCCGAGATCTGCGCGGTGTACACGCGTTGCCCGAGCGTCTCCAGATACAGCGCCGCATCCTTCGAGTCACGAGCGAGCGGGCCCTGACCGAGCGCAGCAAACTTCTGGCTGAGCGCACTCGCGCCGCCCCAGTTGTCGTTACTCGTCAGCAGCTCGAAGGCACCCGACCGGTTTTCAAATACTTTCAACTGCGGGTCGGCGAGCTCGCGGCCCGCCAGCGTCGGCTCGCCATCGAGCAGGCCGGGGCCGACGCCGCGCACCATCGCCGGTTTGCCGCCTCCGGCAAACACGAACCCGAGCGTCAACGTCTGCTCGCCGGTGCCCGCCGCCGCGCGCGCCGATAGCGCCGCAAACTGGCTCCACGGCACCGTGAGGGCCGCCCCCGCGCTGGCAATCGCCGGGTTGACTCCATCGGAAACCACGCAGCGGAACTGCCGGCCGCGCATCTCCGGACGCGCGGTAAACGCGAGCTCGTCGCTCGTGGCGCCTGAGTAGCCCTGACCGTCGGCCACATCGCTCCAGGTCGTGCCGCCATCGGTCGAGACCTGCCATTGATAAGTGAGTGTCCGGGCACTGGTGACTGTCACGCCAAACACCGCGCGGCTACCGGCGGCGACCGTCGCCGGTTGTGGCGCCCGCGCGTACTGGGGCGCATCGATGCCCAGCACCGTGAGCATGCCGTCGCGCAACGTGAACGCATAGTCGGCGTCGCTGCCGCCGCTCAGCGTGATCGCGTACTGGCCCGCCGTGCTGTCCGTCGTCGCCGTCGTGCTCGCCGTCGGCAGTACGTCGAGATCCGCGACGGTGTCGCCGTTGACGAAACCCGTGTAGGAAATCCCCAGCGTCGGATTGGCCGTGCCCGGCGCGCGCTGCTGGTTATCGGCCTGCGCGATGAGCGGCGCCTTCGCCACCGAGATCGTCACGGACTTCGTCGCCGTCGCGTAGTTCACCGAATCGGTCGGCGTGAAGGTCGCCTGCAACGTCTGCCCGCTACCCGCATTCAGCACAGTACCTGCCGACGGCGTGTACGTGAACGTGCCCGCCACGTTCGCGGTGGCGTTGAGCTGTGTGGATGAAAGCGCCGTCCCGTACGTGATCCCCGCTGGGGCCGACCACGTGATCGTAGGCACCGCTTTGCTCGTCACCGTGAGCGTGCCGTTGCGCAGCGTAAACGCGTAGTCGCCGTCGCTGCCGCCGCTCAGCGTGATCGGATACGAACCAGCGGCGCTGGCCGTCGTCGCCGTCGTGCTCGCCGTCGGGCGCACATCGAGCACCGCAGCGGTGTCGCCGTTGACGAAACCGGAATAGGAAATGCCCAGCGTCGGGTTGGCCGCGCCCTGGGTGCGCTGCTGATTGTCAGCCTGTGCGATGAGCGAAGCCTTCGTCACCGAGAGCGTCACGGACTTCGTCGCCGGCGCGTAGTTCACCGTGTCAGTCGGCGTGAACGTCACCTCCAACGTTTGCCCACTGCCCGCATGCAACACCGTGCCCGCCACTGACGTGTACGTGAACGTGCCTGGCACGCTCGCTGTCGCGTTGAGCTGTGTCGACGACAGCGCCGTCCCGTACGTGATTCCCGCCGGCGCCGACCACGTGATCGTCGACGAGGCCTTGGCGACACTGAGTGTGCCGCTGGCGCTGCCTTCGTAGTTGGGATCGGAGACGGTGGCGACTACCGCGTAACTGCCGGCGTTGACCGGCACCGTGCCGCTGCCCGCGTACGTCACGTTCACCGCCAACCCCGCCGGGACGGTCGTCACCGTGACCGGTCGCGCCGAGCCGTTGTACGTCTGGCTGAGTCCGCCGAGCGTCACCGTCGCGGTCGTCGGCGCGGAAACGGTGCAGGCGACCTTGATGCTGTCGCGCACACCCTGCGCGTTGGTCACTTGTACGATGAACGTATCGAGGCCGCTGTAGCCAGCGGCCGGTGTGTAGCGGACCAGACCGGTGGAGTTGACTGTGGCGGTGCCATGGACCGGGCCACCTGTGGCCGCGATGGCCGGGATACTCCAACTCAGCGCACCGCCGGTGGTGGCCAGTTGCAATGTGCCATCATGGTCGCGCGTGCAGGCCAGCGCGGCGGGCCGCTCCGTCGTGATGATCATGGCATTCGAGGGCGGGGCCTTGGGGTCCCAGTGGAAAACCATGACCTTGCCGGCACCGTCGTCCTCTTCGCAGATCAGGCGACTGCCATCGGCGAGCGTGGTGACCTGGAGCCCGACGACGAGGTCGACCGTCCCGCAGAACCAGTTGGTGTCGGCATCGGGGCGGAGCCAGCCTATCTGGTGTCCGTCCGTGGCACTGTAAATGGTGACCTCACCCCGGCTCAGCGTGTTGCGCCCACCGGTGAGGTAGCCGACATAGACGTACTCGTTATCCGCCGCGAAGGAGAAAGGCAGGACCATAGTGACCGTGCCCTGGTCAAGGTGGACCTCGGTCTCGTTGTTGTTGTCATAACCCGTATCGATCATGCAGCGCAAAGTCGGGTTCCCGGAGTGACGGTAGCCGTCGATCACGTAGATGCGTCGTGTGCGCCAGGAATCTTGGCTGACGCCGAGGAAGAGCGTATCGGTCTCCGGCAGGTAGCGCATGCGCGTCGGCGAGCGGGAAATCTCATAGTCCTCTGGACGGAGGAGGGACTGCGGCACATCGAGCTTCTCGATGGCATTGAGGTCGTACATCGGCACGCCATGGGCATCGACCCCGGTACTCGGGATCACCCAGATGCCGCCGGCGTCGAAGTACTCGCTGTACTCGGCCTGGCCGCCACCCATCCAGATGTTGCCGTCGGCATCGACGTCGTAGCTCTGGGACAATGGGTTGGGGACCGTGTAGATGCCAAACTCACTGGCATCGACCTGGCCGTCGCCATTGGAGTCGCGCCACATGTAGCGGCGCCGGCCTGATGGGTCATCGGTCCAGGTCGGGTATTTGCCTTTTGCCCATTCCGCACCCTGCCCGTTGGTGCCGTAGCAGTAGAAGAACGCGCACGGAATCGCGATCTCGCTGCCCTCCTCAAAGCGGAAAACGGCGAGGTACTGGTAATACATATCGGTGCAGTAAAGGAACTTTTTCCCGTCGATCTGCTTGATATAGGTGGTGCCGAAAGGCATCTGCGCGCGCGGATCGTCGGGGTACCGGAAGGGATCGAGCGTGACCGCGGAGAAGGCCCAGCTCTCACCCGGTTTCTTGCTGTAATCCATGGTGTAGCGGACGGACTCCGTGTGCAGCTCGGTGCCGTCGGTGCCCGGCGCAAAATCGCCGACGTGCAGGAACATGCCGCGCGCCTGGTGCTGCAGGGTCGCGGTCGCGAGCCGCTGTGCGAGCGAGCTGGTATCCGTGGGCATGAACCAGCGCACATCGGTGCCGCCCTGCACCTGGCCGGGGATGCCGCTGCAACCGACGATGATCTCGCCGTTGTCGCCGAAGCCCACACCGCGCGGCCCCCAGAAGCGCAGCGGTCCGGCCCGGCCGGATACCGGCCCGGCAAACACACCGCCGGTTTCGCCAAAGGTCGCCACGACGGTCGGAGCGCCGGTGGCCGGCACGGAGAAGATTTTGAAATTCTGCTCCGGGCCATTGTCCGCCACCCAGAGATAGCCGTCGCGGTCAAACGCAACGCTCGTCGGATAGGCGATCGAGGTGATCTTGCGGCCATCGCTCAGCGCGACGTACGGCAGGTTGTCCGAGTATTTTGCCAGGGAGATGCCCTGATTCTCGGCCCCAAGTTGCTGGATGTCCCTCAACTGCGCCGGAGTCAGATTCGGATCGTCGAGCGCATGATCCGTATCGAGCACGTGCGGATGCGCGATCGTCGCGGTGATGCCGCCGAAGGTCGAAGAGTCGAAGGTGATGTCCTTGTAGAAAAACTCGCCCTTGGAAACGCGTTTGCCGGCGGAGTACGCACCATCGGCCCAGTTGGTCTCATCCCAGTAGCTCTTCGTGATGACGAGCGGAGCGTACTTCGCGAATTGATCGTTGAGGTCGCCGGCGTTGAGCACGGCCATGTCGCAAATCATGTTGCTGATCACGTCGGCGTTGGCATCGATGCCGCCTTTGCCCCCGGTGTTGCCCGCCCAGTGGTTGACCTGTGGCAGCCACACCGGCGCACCACTCGCGCCTCGCGCCACAGGCAGCACGCCGGAGAGCAGGCCGAGCCAAAACAGGCACGTGAACAGACCTCTCAATCGAGAGGCGACGTTCATGCGCGAACCGAGGGAGACGAGCAGCGAGAGCACGCGGGACATGGCAGACTATGGGTCGGGGGATCGTGAGTGCGTCCGGCTCCTGAGTGGGGAGCCGCAGACAGGTATCTCCCGTCGGACAGACAACCATTCGCACCACCCGCCAACCCCAAAACAGAGCCGTTTGCCGTTTTAGCCGTTCTTTACAGACATAAATCAACCAGTGATTTGCGCAATTAACAGACTCTTCAAAGTCGCCCTCACTCGTGTTTAGCAAATCGCTTACCGATGAGGCCTCCGCATAAACCGATTTAACGTAACACCAAAACAGGGCGACGCGCCCGCTGCGCTTGAGGCGCCGAGGCGCGCGGGCGACACGCCCTCCGTGTCGCGTCACGCGTGAGCGTTTCACCGCCGGCCCCACGGGCCGCTTCGGGCCGCCGCTTGCGAAGCGGCGCTCCGGTCCCGATTACGCCCCATCGACGGCCTCGGGGCTGGCGAGATCGACTTCCCTCAAGCCCAGCCAGAAGAAAACGCCGACCATCAATGCCACGCCCGAAAACACGAGCGTCTGCAACGGCACGGCCGCGGGATACCTCGCCAGAGAGACCAGCTGCGGGATGATCACCAACCCGCGCAAGGTGTAGATACACGCGATCACCCGCAGCACTCCACGCAGCGCCGGAAGACGCCGCCGGATGACGCCCGCCGCCGAAAGCGCATAGGCCCCGAACAATCCGAAAACACCCAGAATCACCGCCACCACCAGCCAGAGCCACGGACTATGCTCGCGTATCATCGCCCGGACATAGGGAGGCGCCGAAAAGAACCGTGCCGCCTCCTCGCCGAGGAAAAGGAACGGGACATGAAATAGCCCGAAGAAGAGGCTGAAATAGCCGGAGAGTTTGAGAAATCGTTTTGAGTTCATGGGAAACGCCGAGGCGTACGCCTCGCCCTCTTTGCAAGCCACGTGCCACAAAACTCAAAAATCTGCCCATTAAACTCTTAAAAAACAAACAAGGATCACCGCGCTCCGATTCTGTCCCGAAGATGAAACGGGCCCGTCTCGAAAATGGAAAAGGCCTGCGCACGCGTCACGTTTGAGGCGCCAATCCGCCCCCAATCCCCAGCCGCCCCAAAAACGACTCCTTCGGGCCGCCGCTTGCCAAGCGGCGCTCCGGCCCCGATCCGCGCCCACTTCGCAGAGCCTCAAGCCCGGTTTTCTCCGCGCCTCGGCGCCTCCGCGCGAGATCCAAGGTTCGTGCCCACCCGCCAAATCATTCATTGCTACACACAAAACACCAACGGTTTGCACGCCCAATTCAGCCGCCCCATTAAGAAAGCGTTCTGTCCAGGAATCGGCACGAATCCCCACGAATGCGGTTCACCGGTGCGATCCGCCGCCCACCTCGGCACGCCCTCCGTGTAGCGGAACGCGTGAGCGTTTCGCCCCCCAAGAGCCGCGGGCGGAGGAGAATGCGAGCAATGGCGGCTCTGATTTGCACAAGCTTACAAAGCCATTTTCAGCCCGTCCCTATTACGGACCCAGAGCCTCAAGCCCCCGGTCTAGTCGGCTCCGTTTCATTGCCAGAATTTCCACCAAGACTTCTTCTTCACGGTGTAGGTCTTCTTCTCCGTGTCGAAGATTATACTTCTCACGTAACGGCGCGAATCTTCGCGGTGCGCCTTGCTACGGCTAAAATCTTCTTCGGTCCAGTAACAGAGAGTGCGGTCGCTCTTCACGAATATCACCTTGAAGTCTGGAACCGACCAATAGAGCCCATGAACCGGCGATCCGCCTTTTGGACCTACGATAGCCAAGTTTGGTGTGATGTCTTTCGCTCCAATTTTCTTGAGGATCGGCTCAGTGATGGCACTGGCTGCACCTGCATCCAATCGCACTATTTCTGAAAAGACTGTTGCTGGCAGGAAGATTAGAAAAAGGAAAAACACACGCATTGGATTTTGCCGAACAGTGATTATCCCCCTACCGCGTTTCACGGCCTGAGCATGGATGGTAAACGCTGGCATGTAGTTGGCGTTTCTCGCAGAGAGTTTTCTGGTTTCGCGCCTCGAATTGAGGCGGAGGCATCGGCGGCGGGGTGTTTCAAATCTCAGAATCCGCTAAAGTCGAGCCTGTTGCCGCAAAGATTGCCGTCGCCAGCCGCCGGCCCTCCTCGGGCACGCGACCTGGACCGGGCTCGCCACGTACCGTATAATCGCCCTTTGCATCCATGAACACCGCCCACGACGGCACCGAGAAACACGATCCTTACGCGCCTCTTCGCGTACCGGCCTACCGCACCTATCTGGCGGGCTGGATCTTCGCGCTGCTCGGCACGCAGATTCAAAGCGTGGCCATCGGCTGGGAGCTCTTCGAACGCACCCACGATGCCCTCGCCCTCGGCTGGGTCGGCCTCGCCCAGGCGCTCCCCGTCATCCTTCTCGCCATCCCCGGCGGGCAACTCTCCGACCGCTTCGACCGCCGAAAAATCATCATGTGGACGATGTTCGTCGCCGCCGGTTGTTCGCTCGGGCTGACCGCGCTTTCCTGGTTCCAAGGTCCGGTCTGGGCCTACTACTGCGTGCTGACGGTCGGCGCCACGGCGACGGCCATCGGCTGGCCCGCGCGCTCCGCCCTGCTCCCGCAACTGGTCCCGCCCGCCCTACTCCCCGCCGCCATCACCTGGAACAGCTCCACCTACCAGCTCGCCTGCATCGTCGGCCCCGGCCTCGGCGGCCTGATCGTCGCCATCAGCCCCACGGTGGGCTTCGCGGTCGATGCGTGTTGCATGCTCAGCTTCGGCGTGGCGCTCGCGTTCATGTCGATCGCCACCTCGGCGCGCACCCGCGAACCGCTCTCCGTCGAGTCGCTGATGGCCGGCGTGAAGTTCGTTTACCGGCAAAAGGTCATCTTCGCCACGATCACGCTCGATCTGGTCGCGGTGCTGCTCGGCGGCGCCACGTACCTGCTGCCCGTCTTTGCACAGGACATCCTGCACGTCGGCGCGCGCGAGTTTGGCTGGCTACGCGCCGCGCCCGCCGTGGGCTCACTCGCGATGGCGATGTACCTCACGCACCGCCCGCCCATGCGCCACGCCGGACGCGCCATGCTCTGGGCCGTCGCGGGCTTCGGCGCCGCCGTCGTGGTCTTCGGCCTCTCGCGCAACCTCTGGTTGTCGCTCTTCGCGCTCTTCATCACCGGCCTGGTGGACAACATCTCCGTGGTCGTGCGCCAGACGCTCGTCCAGGTGCTCACGCCCGACCACATGCGTGGCCGCGTCTCGGCGGTCAACACGGTCTTCATCGGCGCCTCCAACGAGCTCGGCGGCTTCGAGTCCGGCCTCACCGCGCG
>Ga0209719_1003159_pt1 | contig 15488 bp, 12 predicted proteins | sample AD_JPNAS2_MetaG_FD_184421 | JGI IMG/M metagenome (GOLD analysis project Ga0209719, IMG submission 184421) | Active sludge microbial communities of municipal wastewater-treating anaerobic digesters from Japan - AD_JPNAS2_MetaG (SPAdes) (version 2) | ecosystem: Engineered > Bioreactor > Anaerobic...
AATACACCGGCCTCAACGCGAACAACATCGGCGTGGCCAACGACTCCAACCGGGACGTGTACGATTTTGGAGCCGTCTATAAATTCAAACCCGGCGAGGCGGGCATTCTCTATCAATACAGCCGGAGTGGCCAGAACAAATGGGAGCAGGGCAACGGTTATCTGACGCAGCTCAACGGCCTGTATCCCTATGCGAAGGCCACCTTCGGGAAGTTGTTCCTCGAAGGGGAGGCGATGTACGCCTTCGGTGATCTGCGATCTTACGAGAACACCAGTGCGGCCCCCACGGGCGGCACCGCGGGCACCAACCGTCCGGGCGGGGTGAGCATCAACGATCCCGCTCAGAACGTGGGCGTCCAGGCTTTAGGTGCCTATGCCCATGCCAAATACGATCTGAAGCCGGCCTATGTAGGGGTAAAGTTCGTCTATTTGAGCGGTGACGACAACTCCAACAGCGACAAGGCGACGGGGTCGATCATGCAGTCCCAGCAGATGAACCGGAGCTTCTATCCCACCCTGATCCTTTGGAACGACGACTACCAGAACAACATTGGTAACATCCAGGGCAATGTGCCCGCCGGGGCGACGGGAGCGAATCGCCGCACCGGTCAGAACTATACGATCAGCCAGAATATGGACAATGTGTGGTTCTATCAGATCTATGCCGGCATCAAACCGATGCCCAAGATGAATCTGATGTTGGCCCTGTCCTACGCCATGGCGGACAAGAAACCGAAGAGCGACGTGGGCGCCGTGGGTTCCCCGGGGTACTACAACCCGGCGAACCGGGTGACGGAGTTCGTTTCGGACAAGTACGGGACGGAGCTTGACTTCATCGGCACCTACAAGATCTACGACAATCTTACCTACATGATCGGTATCGGCTATCTCTGGACGGGGGACTATTTCAAGGGTTACGACATCAACACCACGGTCAGGGACAACTACCTCCTTTCGCATAAGTTGACCCTGAACTTCTAAGAAAACGGGTCTCTTGTCTAAAATGGTAGATAATTACTCATAAAGTCCGGGGCGCCGGCCAGCGGCGCCCCGGTTCGTTTTCGATCGGAAACCGGCCTTACGTTCGGGGATTGGACAAACCCAAGAGGCAGGTCGCCAGCCGTTGACGTCGAGATTCAATTAAGGAGAAACGGATATGAAAAGATATGCAAGGATTGCCATTCTGATCGCTGTATGCTATGCCCTGCTGCTTCTGACCGGGGCCGGCGGCGCCGATGCCGCCCGCAAGGCACCGGCGAAACAGAAGAACCTCATCCTGGCCACCACGACCAGCACCCAGGACACGGGTCTTCTCGATGTCCTGATTCCCATCTTCGAGAAGAAGACCGGCTATTTCGTCAAGACCATCGCCGTCGGTTCCGGCCAGGCCATGACCATGGGGAGCAAGGGAGAGGCGGATGTCCTCCTGGTCCATTCCCAGGCGGCGGAGAAGAAATTCATGGCGGAAGGCAATGGCGTCAATCGCCGCCTGGTCATGCACAACGACTTTGTCGTTGTAGGACCCCCCGCGGATCCGGTGGCCCTCAAAGGAACCAAGAAGGCTACGGAGGGATTCAAAAAAATCAGCGCTGCCAATGCCCTCTTCGTGTCCCGGGGCGACAATTCCGGCACCCATGCCAAGGAGAAGGAGGTCTGGAAGGCCGCGGGCATTCAGCCGGAGGGGCAGAAATGGTACCAGCAAACGGGGCTCGGGATGGGACAGACCCTGAACGTGGCGGCGGAAAAGAAGGGCTACACCCTTACCGACCGCGGCACCTATCTGGCGCTGAAGAAGAACCTCGGCATGGATATCCTCCTCGAGGGGGATGCGGTGCTCCTCAACATCTATCACGTCATCGAGGTCAACCATGCCAAATGGCCCAAGGTGAACGCCGCCGGCGCCAAGGCCTTTGCCGATTTCATGGTGTCCAAAGAGGTCCAGAAGATCATCAAGACCTTCGGCGTGGCGAAGTTCGGATCGCCCCTGTTCTTCCCCGATGCCGGCAAGAAGGTGGAAGATCTGGGCAAATAATTTTTGGGACGCCTTTCATCCGGATGTGCCGCGGAGTGGGAGCGGATTTTGATCCGCCGCCGCATCCGGTCGAGCCGTCGGTGGGAGGCGGGATGTTTTCAGCCGGTGATAAAAACCGGGGAAGGGCGGATATTTTCACGACCGCGGGGATAGTGCTGACGGGGGAGAGGCAGGGATGGAGATAATACTCGCCGGGATCAAACAGGCCCTGTCCCTCCTGATCAGTTTCGACCCCGAGGTCCTGGCGATCACGTGGCTGTCCCTGAAGGTTTCGGGGACCGCCACCCTGATCAGCCTGTTCATCGGCATCGGCATCGGCACCGCCGTAGCCCTCTCCTCCTTTCCCGGGCGGCAGATCGTCGTGAGCATCATCAATACGGGGATGGCCCTGCCGCCTGTGGTCGTGGGCCTATTCGTCACGATCTTTCTCTGGCGCAACGGTCCCTTCGGCTATCTGGAGATCCTCTACACGCCCGCGGCTATCATCATCGCCCAGGCCATCATCGCCACCCCCATCGTCATGGGCATCACCCTGGCCGCCATGCAACAGTTGCCCCGGAAGCTCCGGCTGCAGATCCTGGCCCTGGGAGCGACGCGCTTCCAGATGGTCTGGCTGCTCATCAAGGAGGCCCGACTGTCCCTCATGGCCGCCGTCATGGCCGGCTTTGGAGGCGTCATATCCGAGGTAGGGGCTTCCATCATGGTCGGCGGCAACATCAAGGGCTATACCCGTGTCCTGACCACCGCCACCGTCATGGAAACCAGCAGGGGCAATTTCGATCTCGCCATCGCCCTGGGGGTGATCCTGCTCCTCTTTGCCTTTGCCATCAACCTGGTTCTCACCCGCATCCAGCAGCGGGAACGTCCCCGATGAACGGCGGATCTATTCTGGAGGGCAGCGACATCCAGGTGCGGCGGGGCGGCCGGCTGATCCTCGATGTCCCCTCCCTGGCCATTGCAGCGGGGGAGGTGCTGTCCGTTATCGGGCCCAACGGGGCTGGGAAGACGACGCTCCTCCAGGCCCTTTCGGCGCTCCTACGGCTCAATCGGGGGGAGATTCGCTTCCGGGGCGCCCGGATCGGCGTGGATATCACCCCTCTAAATTACCGCCGGCAGTTGGCCATGGTCTTTCAGGAGGCCCTCCTCTTCGATGCGACGGTAACCGCCAATGTGGCGGCGGGACTTAGACTCCGCGGGACCGACGCCGGGGAAGTAAAAAGGATTGTCGCCGCCAAACTGGAGCAGTTCGGCATCGGCTCCCTTAACGATCGCTCCGCCAAGACACTCTCCGGCGGCGAGGCCCAGCGGACCAGTCTTGCCAGGGCCTTTGCCATCGGTCCGCAGATCCTTTTTCTGGACGAACCTTTTGCCGCCCTCGATCCACCCACCCGGGAATCCCTCATCGAAGACCTCAGCCGCATCCTTCGGGCATCGGGCGCCACGGCCATCATGGCAACCCATGACCAGGGGGAGGCCCTGCGTCTCTCCGACCGGATCGCCGTGATGCATGAAGGACGGATCGCCCAGATCGGACCCCCGGCGGAGGTGATGAACCACCCCGTCGATGAGTTCGTGGCGGCCTTTGTGGGGGTGGAAACGATTCTTCCCGGCCGGGTCGTCAAGTGCGAACGGGGGACGGTCACCGTGGCCATAACGGACAATACGGCCTCCCCGGCGTCATATAATTCTCGGGGCAATCCCGGCGTGATACTCTCCGGGACCGGAAGGGAGAAAACGGCTGGGGAAGCGCCCGGTGAGAGATCATTGGACTCGTTATCGTCCGATGGCATGGCGATACCGCCGCTAACTACAGGTGGACGGATCGACGGGGATGGTTATTGCCTGGGGGAAGAAGCCGCCGGGATTGGAGGAATGCACCGTCCCGCCGCCGTCTATCTGGAGGCCGCGGGCGAGGCGAAAACAGGGGAGGAAGTGTTCTGCTGTATCCGCCCGGAGCACGTCACCCTCGCCAGGGATTTGCCCCCGGGCCGGACCAGCGCCCGCAACTCCTTCCCCGCCGTCATTGCCAGGATCATCCCCGCCGGCCCTTTTTACAAGCTGTACCTGGATGGCGGTCTTCCTCTGGCCGCCTATATAACCGTCCAATCCCTGGAAGAACTGGGCTTACGAACCGGGATGACGGTGACGGCTTCTTTCAAAGCCACATCCGTCCATTTGATCCGGCGGGGATAGTCATCCCCCCCGCCGGGACCCCGCATCCCCGGCCCCGGAAGATGCGGAGGGCTTTGCCGGACGTGAAACCCCCGCAATCGGGTCAAGGCCCGCCGAGCCGGTGTTCCGATCCGGTCCGGGTCTTTCCGCCCGGTCATTCGTAGATCTTCTCTTCCTCCGCAAAGGCCTCTTCGGCGTCCGCCTCGTGATCCCGGGGGCGGGTCCGGATCTCCTTGCCCAGGAATTCCCTGTACCACTCGTGGGCCGTGATCATGGACATCACCTCGCTCGTCCCGGTCCAGATGCTGGCCAGGCGGATGTCCCGGTAGATCCGCTCCAGGGGGAAGACATTGGTGTAACCGATGCCGCCCACGACCTGCATGGCGTTGTGGACAACCTTTTGGCAGGATTCCGTGATGAATTTCTTCGTCTCCGAGACCAGGCGCCGGATCCGGAGCATCTCCTGCCCCGTCTCCACGGCCCGGGCGGTGGTGTAAGCCATGGACCGGCAGGCATCGAGGAGCATTACCGCTTCGGCGACCTGGAAGCTCACCCCTTCGAAGGTGGCGATGATTTTACCGAAGGCCTTGCGCCGGGCGGTGTATTTTGTGGCGATCTCGATGGCCGGCCGGGCGGCGCCGATGGTCATCATGGCCGTTCCGAGGCGTTCCGGTATCATCATGGTGTTGAATACGGAGTAAGCCCCATTCACCTGGCCTACGACGTTCTCCTTGGGGACTACGGCATCCTTGAAAACTATGCGGGCCGTGCCGCCTCCCCGGCAGCCCATCAAGCCATAGAGATACTTCGTTTCCACCCCGGGCCCCCGGTCCACGACAAAGGCCGTGAGGCAGTCCTGGGGTTTGGCGCCGGGATCGAAGTTGGTCCGGGCGTAAACCAGGAAATAGTCCGCCCCTTCCCCGCCGACGATGAAGCGCTTCTGGCCGTTGAGAACATAATGGTCGCCCCGGTCCTCGGCCTTCGTAGTGGCGCCGAAGAAATCCGAACCGCCCCGGGGCTCCGTGAGGCATTCCGCGGCGAAAATCTCTCCCCGCAGCAGGGGCCGGACGTATTTTTCCTTCAGATGGTCCGTGCCGTGGAGGATGATGGCATCGCAGACCAACTCCGCTCCCACGCCGAAGACGCAGGCGAACTCGTACCCCAGGGTGCCGATCTCCTCAAGAATCGCGGCGGTGGTGACCCAGTCCATCTCCCGCCCCCCCCATTGCCGGGGATACCTGCAGCCCAGCAGGTTCCTCCGGCCCGCCTCGGCGAGAAACTCCTTGGGAAAGCGGATCCGGTCCTGATCCATGTCGAGGATCATCTGGCGGGGCACCCATTTGACCAACTCCCGGGCCTCGTCCCGGATGGCCAGTTGTTCTTTGGTAAGCAGATATTCGAACATCACGAACTCCTTTCCTGTAACGTCCTCGCTGTCCCTGCGGCGGGGCACGCGGAGTATAGGTAGATGTACGAAACCTGTCAAGGGAGGAAAAATCGACCAATCGGGATTAGATGTTGACAGCACCAGCCACTGCGGTAGAATCAGTCAATCATAGGGGAGTCTGTTATGACCATAAAAAAACCCGGCCTGCTGGCCAAACATCTCCGAGATCTCCTCCACAAAGAGGCGCGGATCAGGACCATCGCCGCCGTATGCATCGGCTCGACCTACATTGCCGTCCGGCTTGAACATGACGGCCTCGGCCTTGCAGCCGTGCCGTCCGCGGCATTATCCGGACCGGAACACGAGACGTTGTTTCCCCCGGAAGCATCCCTGCCGGGCCGGCCGGCGACCTTCCTTCTGGACTGGCTGACTCAAAGCGATCACCCGCGGCAAAAGGCCCTCGCCCTGGCCACGGCCAATGCCCTGATCCGCCAGGATCACAGCGATTTTGACGGTGATGCCCTCGATTCATTTCATCTGACCGCTGCCGACAGCGTGGTCATGGTAGGCCGCTACACCCCCCTGATGGCGAGAATTTCCGCCACCGGCGCCGCGCTGACGGTTCTGGAGAAGAACCCCGCCAAAGGAATGGTCCTTCCGGCCGTTAAGCGCCGCTCTGTTCTGGAACGGGGAACGGTCGTGATCATTACGGCCACCGCGATGCTGTATGGCGATCTGGAGGAGATCCTTTCCGATCTCGGCCGTCCCCGCCATGTTTCCCTTTTGGGCCCCTCCACCCCCATGCTGCCCGAACTTTTTGCCCTTACCCCGGTGACCCATTTGGGGGGAGTCAAGATTACCGATACCGACCGAATAATGTCCATCGTCGCCGCCGGAGGAGGGACGAGGGCCATGCGTCCCGGTCTGGAGATGACCAACATTATATTGAAAAAGGATGCTTTCCCAGGATAAAGGAGTTTCCGCCATGGATGATGAGGCAAGGACGAAAGGGGAACTTATAGATGAACTCCGCCAATTGCGCCGGGAGATAGGGGCGTTGAAAAGCAACGCCCAAGAAATCCCCCCCTCTTGGAAGGGCCAGGAAATATTTGCCAAAGCCTTCCTGGAAAATCCCACCCCGGTGACGATTACGACCGTCAATGAGGGAAGATTCGTCGATGTAAGCGATGCCTTCCTGGAGTTGACCGGACTGGCAAAAGGGGAGATCATCGGCCAGACTTCCGCGGACACCGGGCTCATAACGAAAGAAAAGAGAGATGAACTCCTAAAGGAACTCCACCATAACAAAAGGGTTGCCAATGTAGAGATGCGCGTAAACACCCGTATGGGCTTAAGGCATGTACTTGTCAATTTAAGTATCATCAATATCGGCGGGCAGGATTGCCTGCTTACCGTCTTCACGGATATCCAGCGACGGAAAGAAATGGAGGAGAAACTCCGGTCCAGTGAGAAGAGATTTCGCACCATCTATGAAAACACTGCCTTGGGTATCTTTGAAACCACGCCGGCAGGCGGAGTTCTACATGCCAACCGTACCTTTGCCAGGATGTTCGGTTATGCCTCGCCCGAGGAGGTAATCCGCACATTAACCGATTTGGCCAGACAGATCTACGTCGATCCGGGACAGAGGGGCGAAATTATCGGCAAGATTATGGGCAGCCCGACGCCGCAGAGATTCGAGACCGCCTACCGTCGTAAAGACGGAAGTATTTTTAAGGCCTTATTGGAAATTCAGGCGGTTTGGAACGCGGAGAACAATAATTATCAATTCCTGGGTTTTGTGGAAGACATTAACGAGCGGAAGAAGGCGGAAGAGGGAAGACGGCTTGCGGAGGTTCTTTATCGGACCTTGGCGGAAAGATCATTTGCCGGGGTCTATGTGGTTCAAGACAGCCGGTTCCGGTTCATCAACTCCAAGGCTGCCTTATATGCCGGGTACACTAAAGAGGAATTGCTTGGTCAGCCGTCCGATATGATGATCCATCCGGAAGATCGGGAAAATGCGGTCAATCACGCTGTGGAAATGCTCCGGGGAAAGCGGGACATGCCCTATGAATTCAGGATCATAACGAAACAAGGTGCAACGCGATGGATAATGGAAACCGTCACTTCCATCAATTATCTCGGTACGCCGGCAATTTTGGGCAATTCCATGGATGTCACGGAATATAAACATATTGAAGCCGAACGGGAAAAACTCATATTCAGTCTTAAAAAGGCGCTTCTGGAAGTAAAGAAGCTCAGCGGACTGCTTCCCATTTGCGCTTCCTGCAAGAAGATACGGAATGACGAGGGATACTGGGAGCAATTGGAGGAATATATCCGGGACCGCTCGGAAGCGGAATTCAGTCACAGCATTTGTCCCGATTGTGTGAAAAAATTGTACCCGGAATTGTTTCATGAAAAAAAACGGCGATAAATTGCATTAGCCCGAAAATCTGCCGAACAGACGGGAAAAAACCTTCTGACGATTACTTGCGCAGGTTGTACTTGATCATTTTCAACTGGAGACCCTTGCGGCTCAGGCCCAACTGCTGGGCCGCCCGGGTGACGTTGCCGCCGCATTCCTCGAGGCAGCGGGCCAGCATCTGGCGTTCAGCCTCCTCCGTATGGCTCCGTATAAACTCCTTGAACTGGCTCGGTTTCTTTTCCGGCGGCAGTAGGGATTGTTCATAAACCGCCTGCTTGATCTCCCCGGGGACATCCGCCATGGCGATGGTCTGCCCCCGGGCCATGAGGACGAGTCTTTCCAGGAGGTTTTCCATCTCCCGGATGTTGCCCGGCCAGTCATAATTGATGAGCAGATCCAGGACATCGTCTTCCAGACCCTGGATGTCCCGGCCGAGCTTCTTCCGGAACCGGTCCACAAAATAAGCGATCAGCGTGGGGATATCATCCCGGCGCTCCCTCAGGGCGGGCAGGTGAATGGGCAGGACATTGAGGCGGTAGAAAAGGTCCTCCCGGAAGCGCCCCTCCTTGACGTCCTGAAAGAGGTTCCGATTGGTGGCCGTTATGAGACGGACGTCCACCTTGATCGTCTTGAGCCCCCCGACCCGCTCGAATGTCTGCTCCTGGATAACCCGCAGGAGCTTTACCTGCATCTCCTTGGGCAGTTCCCCTACTTCGTCGAGAAATAGGGTACCCTTGTGGGCCAGCTCGAAACGTCCCGGTTTGGTCACCACCGCCCCGGTGAAAGCCCCCTTTTCATAGCCGAACAGCTCGCTTTCCATGAGGTTTTCCGCAATGGCCGCACAGTTGATCTTGATGAGGGGGTTGCCTTTCCGCGGGCTGTTGATGTGGATGGCGTTGGCGATGAGTTCCTTGCCCGTTCCCGTCTCACCGGAGATGAGAATGGTGGTCGTCGTCGGGGCCACCCGTTTGATGGTCTCGAAGATCTCCTGCATCGGTTCGCTGGCGCCGACGATGCCGTAGCGGTCGATGTCGTCGGCGCCGGCGACAAACTCCTCGTTGCTTAACCGGCGCGTCTTGATGGCCTTGAGAACTACGTTTTTCAATTCGTCCTGCTCGAAGGGTTTGGTTACGTAGTCGAACGCCCCCTTCTTCAGGGCGTCCACCGCCGTGGCCACCGTCCCGTGGGCGGTGATCATGATGACGGGGACCGCCGGATAGTCGGCCGCCACCCGCTCCAGAAGGCCCATGCCGTCCATGTTGGGCATCTTGAGGTCCGTGACGACCACGTCGATGTCATCACCGGCCAGAATCTTGAGGGCCTCACGGCCGTCCGGGGCGGTGAATACCTCGTAGCCTTCCTTTTTCAGCATGGCCCGGAGGACCACCTGCATGTTGATTTCATCGTCGACAACCAGAATCCTATTCATGCCATCACCATGACAATATTGTATAACCAACCATAAACATACACGTTCTTTCTCCTTAAGCGGCCGTTTGACCAGCCCGAAAAGGCGATTTCTTCCCCTACTTTCCGGCGGTTAAGGAAGAGGGGATGCCCGGCGAAAGCGTCAGGAAGCCTTTTGGAGCCGGATATAGAATATGCTCCCCTGGCCGGGCAGGGACTTGACCCGGATATGACCGCCGTGGCTCCTGATGATCCGCTGGCAGATGGCCAGTCCCAGGCCGACGCCCCGCTCCTTGGTGGTGAAAAAAGGTTTGAAGACATTTCTCAGGTCGTCCTTCTTGATCCCTTTGCCGGTATCACGGATGGAAATGCCCACCGCCTCTCCCAGGTCGCTGTCAATCCGACGGGTGCGGAAGATGAGCTTGCCTCCGGTGGGCATGGCCTCCAGGGCATTGAAGGCGATATTCAGGATTACCTGGATGAGCTGCTCCGCGTCGATATTCATCGGGGGCAGCTCCGAACGCAGTTCCTCTTCGATGACGATCCTCTCCGTCAAGTCGTTGGCCCGGACGATGGAGATGGCCTTGGTGATCACGGCGTTCACGTCCTGGAGCTTCAGATTGAGCTGGTAGGGTTTCGCATAGCTCAGGAACTGGTTGACGACGCTGTTGAGGCGGTTCACCTCCTCGATAATGACGTCGATCAGACGCCGGTCCTCTTCGTTCAACACCTCCGAACGGAGGTACTGGGCGGCCCCCTTGATGGAGCCTAGGGGATTGCGGATCTCGTGGGCCAAAACCGGGGCCATTTCCTCCAGAAGCATGCTCTTTTCCCTTTCCAGCTTCCGGTCGAAGGCATAGAGGAAATTGAAGGCGTCCTTGCTTTCCGGATAGACCCAGCCGAAGATGTTTTTGAGGACCTGCTTTATGGGTTCGATGGAAATGACGATGAGATACGAGGCCAGGAGGATGTAAGTGAGGGACGATGAGTATGGATGCCCGAAGAGGCGGATGAAGACATAGATGACCAGGGTGGCGCACAGGGTAAGCACGCCGGTGATCAGCGCCCGGGCCATGACCTCGTGGAGTTCCATGAGCTGGGGATGGGTGATGATCAAAAAGATCATGTATATCAGTAAGGCGAGAAAGATGTTGTACAGCGGATAAAAATCGTAACCGAAAAGTTTGACCACATCCATGGTGCTGATGACGGTGGCCATCCCGAAGGCAATGGAGAGATACAACATCCTGGTTCGCTCCGTTCCCGCTGGCCGGTTCCGGATAAAGAGGATCAGGGCGCCGTAGCAGAGGGCCAGAACAGTGGCGGGATATAGATATATGATCATCCGCCAGTAGGGCCAGTCCGCCAGGGGGGTGAACAGGGAGATGAAAAGGGCCGCGCTGGCGAACGTCGCCGCCGCGGTCCGGCGCGGAGAAAGGAGGCTCTGATCGTTGAGGAGGCGCCGTCCGAAGGACATTAGCAGCGGGGGAATAGCCATAAGGCCGCACAGTTCGATCCGATTCCAGATGTCGGAGTGAAAGTGGCCGGAAAAGAAACCTCCCCCCTTGTAGAGAAAAACGGCCAGGCAAAGCCAGGCAAAGGATAGATGGGTGCGGTTCTGCCGTTTGGTAAAAAAGAGAAAAACGGCGATCGCCAGGCTGACGGTGGCTAAGGTGAAGACTTCCATTGATCTCCAAGATGATATGTCCTGAATATAAACCCGCCGCTGAAGGATAACGGGAAACGAACCTGGAGTCAAGGAAGACCATAAAAAAACAGGAGCTTTCCCCCCCCTTGGAGCAGCTCCTGTTTACCTCCGTTGATGGCAACGGATTGGTGTCAACGGTAAAGATCTTAGGCCGGCTCTCCCTCCGCCGGCAGGGCATAACGGAAACAACTGGTGTTTTCATAAATCGCCGGCGAGATTATGTATCCCTCTTCGATCCGGAAGACCCGGGACTCCTGGCCCCGCATCTTGATGGCCCGTCCCTTGAGGAACACCTTGATGTTTCCCTCGATGAGGTTCGTGATGTCGAACTGACCGAAGGTATGATACACATCGATGCTGCCGACTTCCTCGGACCGGAGATGCCAGTGGTCGTGGATCCCCGCTTCGGTTTCCTCGAAGAACGACTCGAGTTTGTCCTTCCACTTCTCCGGGAGTTCCTCCGCGGTCATCTCGAAGGCCCGATCCACGTCGGCTCTTTTTTTCGTCTTTTTCATCTCTTTTACGGCTTTGGTCGCGGTGACCGCCTTTGCCGCCTTTATTGATTTCGCCATGATTGCCTCCTCTTTCTATTGAATATGTCCGTAGTTGTTGCTCTGTACGCTGTTGTTTATGGGCGGCCGAAGTCCTGACATGTTTTCTATCACAATGTGTGCCAGCGCGGCCTTTTTGCCGTCAATATGTTCTATGTGTATGATGTCGTGGCATTTATTGGCAAGGCGTCTCCGGTGGTTGCAAACGGGATGGCTCCGGTGGCAGGCTTTAAATGCGTAGCGCCCTTCGCATGGTGAAGATGATTTCGCACCCCCCCAATCCGTCGAGTCGGCCAAATAAATATTTGACGGTCCTCGAAAAAGGCCCTATGATTTGCCGACAATCGTCCTTAATACGGTAGGGAGCTATGAACAAGGAAGCGCAGCAGGAGCAAATCGCCGCGGTTTTTACCGGCGTCGATGCCCACCTGGTGACGGCGGAACTTATCCGTTCCCATTCCACCAACCGGGAAGACATTCGGGAGTTGGCCCTTAGGGGGCTGGATTTGCGGCCCTGCCGGCGGATTCTCGACCTGGGCTGCGGCTTCGGGTTCTTTTCCGAGGCCCTCCGGAACCGGGTGGGACCCGGCGCCCGCCTGACCGGTCTGGACATGATCCCAGCCTACGAACCCCTCTTCCTCGATGTCTGCCGCCGCATCGGGGTCCGGGGACGCTTTATCGCCGCCCCGGTCTCATACGTTGAAGCACTTCCCGAGTGTTCCTGGGATCTTGTCCTGTGCAGTTACGCCCTGTATTTCTTTCCCGAGATCACGGAGCGGATTGCCCGCCTCCTCGCCGCCGGGGGCACGTTCATCGCCATCACTCATGGGGAGAGGAACATGGGGGAACTGTTCGCCGCCGCCAGGCACGTCTTGAGGGAACAGGGCATCATGAACCGGGATCGCTTGCCCGTGGAAGAGATCATCGGCCGCTTCTGCGCGGAAAACGGCGGACAGTTGCTCCAACGCTCATTCCACCGCATCGACGCTATCGACTACCCCAACACCCTGATTTTCAAACCCCATGAATTGCCCCTGCTCCTGGCCTATTTTCGCTTTAAAAGCCCCTTCTTTCTCGCCGGGATCGACGCTCTGCACCGGGACGGGATCATGACCAGGTTCGCCGCCCATCTGGAGGACGTCGCCCGGCGGCAGGAGGGGTTCACCATCTTCAAGGACGACCGCATCTTCATCTGCCGGGAGCCCCGAAACGATGAGAACGGGCCGTGAAAACAAGGGGATGGGAACCGGGATGCCCAATGGATTCGTTAAGGAATTCGGTTGTATATAGGAGACGCTGGTGAAAAGAAAGCGCCTGTACTGTCCCCATTGCGGCGGTGCCATATGCCGGGAGTGGGAAGAGGATGTGGAGAGGGACTTCTGTACCGCCTGCCGAACCTTCTTCTATGAAAATCCACTGCCTGTTGTGTCCGTGATCATGCTGTCGGCAAACCGGGAGATCCTGCTGGTAAAGCGGGGTCGCCGGCCGTACCGGGGCCGGTGGTGCCTGCCGACGGGGTTTGTGGAAAGCGGGGAAAGCATCGAGACGGCCGCCCTGCGGGAGCTGACGGAGGAAACGGGACTCCGGGGACGCATCGCCGGCCTGGTGGATGTGGATTCGGGGCGGAACAGCTTCTACGGGGACCTGATCTTTCTGACCTTCGAGGCGGAAGCGGAGGGAGAGACGGGTCCTCCGCAATCGGGGGGAGATACCGTGGCGGCCCGATATTTTCCCCTCGGGGGGCATCCCCGCCTGGCCTTTCCGGCCAACAACCGGGCGGTGGATCGCTTTGTCGCCGCCAAGGCCGACTACTGGGCCATCGTCGATTCCTTTTCCCTGGCCGCCGGCGGGGACGGCACCACCGTCGGGCGAGACAAGAATCTCCTTTCCGACCGTCTCGTCCGGGTCATCGAGGCCAATGCGGAGTTCATCTCCCGCCTCTGGATCGAAGAGGTGACCACCAGCCGCTCCACCCCGGGCTACCATCATTTCGACCGGCAACGCCTCTTCCACCGGGTCCACACCATCCTCTCCCAGTTCGGAAAATGGCTGGGCGGGGGATACGACGACCGGGACATCCAGGCCTACTACACGGACATGGGCCGGGAACGCCGGCGGGAAGGATTCCGATTGGGAGAGATCCTGAGCGCCCTGAGCCTCATCAAGAAACACCTCTGGGAGTTCGCCCTTTCCCGGGGGATGTGGCAGAAGACCATCGATATCTACATGGCCCTGGAGCTGGACCGCCGCATCGTGATCTTCTTCGACAAGGCCTCTTTTTATACCGCCCTGGGCTATGAAGATAAATAGGCATTTCTTTTTTAAAGCAGCCATTTTCGTCCTGCTGCTAAGCCTTTTGGGCGAGTCCGGGGCGGCGGCGTCCCCCCCCAGGCGGATCGTCTCCCTGGCCCCGAACATCACGGAAATCGTCTTCGGCCTGGGACTGGGGGACCGGCTGGTGGGGGTGACCACCTACTGCGACTTTCCCCGGGCCGCCCTGAAAAAGCCCAAGATCGGCGGGTTTTCCAACCCCTCCCTGGAGGCCATCCTGGCCCTCCGCCCCGATGCGGTTATCCTCACCGAGGACGGCAATCCCCCGGAGATCGCCCCCCGGCTGGAAAAACTGGGGATCTCCATCCATGTCTTCCGGGCCCGGAAGATCGAGGAGCTTCCCGGGGCCCTCAGGGAAATGGGACGTTATCTTCAGGTGGAGGCCGCCGCCCGGCGGCAGGCTGCGGAAATGGAGCGCCGTCTGGACGGTTTTCGGGCGGCGGTCCGACAGCGGCGCCGGGCCGTCAATCCCAAGGCCCTGTTCATCATCCAGCCCGAGCCCCTTATCGTGGCCGGGCCCGGCACCCCCATGGACGACGCCATGAACATCATGGGACTGACCAATATCGCCGGAGATGTGACCGGGCGCTACCCGAAGTACTCCCTGGAGGAGACCCTCCGGCGGCAGCCGCAGCTTTTGTTTGTCGGTCAGGGTCCCGGGATGGAGGAAGACTTCCGGAGGCTGTCCCGAAGGCTTCGGACCCTAAAAGCAGTTCGGGCGGGACGGGTTTACACGATCCGCGAAACCCTTTTCCGCCTCGGACCCCGGGTGTTCATCGGCCTGGAGGAGATGAAGGCGGCGGTGGTCCAGAGCGGTATGTAAAACGAGACGGTGCATTTGTCCCTTGACAGGAATAAATTCTTTCGGTAGTTTTCTGACCGTCAATCTTGCCAGACCAGATGGGTGTGTGGAAGAGGGGTGCAAAGCCCCCGCTGCCCCGCAGCCGTAACGGGAACGAAAGCCGGAATGCCACTGTCTCCACCGGGGGACGGGAAGGCGGCGAGTAGGGCGCCCGGAGCCGGAAGACCGGCCCATCTGTTTGACCTCGGGGGAGGGGAAGCATTGGGCGCGTTTTCATTCCCGACATCATATCTTGCCGTAACGCCGGCGCGGGTGGTAAAAATCTCCCTGCTCCTGTGCCTGCTTCTTGTTGCCGTGGCCCTGGCGTCCCTTTTCACCGGGACGGCCGATATCTCCATCCGGGCCACCCTCCGCGAATTCTTCCCCTGGGCCTCTTTCCTCTCCAATGGCCTGACCGAAGCCGAAACGTCCATCATCATGTCCATCCGCCTGCCCCGGATCATCCTGGCCGCCATTGTCGGGGCATCCCTATCCGTGGCGGGCGTGGTGTTTCAGGCCCTGTTGAGAAATCCCCTGGCGGACCCCTATATCCTCGGAATATCCGCTGGTTCCGCGGTGGGGGCCGTCATGGGAATTCTCCTGGGGGCAGGCGCCTGGAGCCTGGGCAT
>Ga0209719_1003171_pt1 | contig 15432 bp, 10 predicted proteins | sample AD_JPNAS2_MetaG_FD_184421 | JGI IMG/M metagenome (GOLD analysis project Ga0209719, IMG submission 184421) | Active sludge microbial communities of municipal wastewater-treating anaerobic digesters from Japan - AD_JPNAS2_MetaG (SPAdes) (version 2) | ecosystem: Engineered > Bioreactor > Anaerobic...
AAAAAGCAGGGAGGTCAGTCCCAACATGCTCAGACTGGTGGAATAAACCTGGGTCGACTTATACTTGTCGTTGTTTATGAAACGGAAAAAACCGGTTTCCATGCCGTAGGTCAGAATCACCAAGGCCAAAGCCGTCCACCCGTATAGCTCGGTGACCATGCCGTAATCGCCGGTTTCTTTGAGTGTGTAAGAGTAAAAGGGAACCAGCAGCCAATTCAAGAATTTTCCGACGATACTGCTTAAGCCATATATTGCAGTGTCCTTGGCCAACGATTTGATTCCTGTCATTCCGTCTTAAAACAAACGTTGAAAATCTCCCTGGTAATTGCGGCCTAAATGCCTCCAGGCCAATTCGGTAACCTCTCTTCCTCTGGGTGTACGTTTTAGGAAACCTTCTTGAATCAAAAAAGGTTCATACACCTCTTCCAACGTGCCGGGATCCTCGCCTAGAGCCGTTGCAATGGTGGTCAGGCCCACCGGCCCACCCTGGAATTTATCGATAATGGTGGTCAGGATTCTGTTGTCGATTTCATCCAGGCCGTGAGTATCAATATTCAGGGCCAATAAGGCATATTTGGTAATATTCAAGTCGATCTTTCCGTTGCCTTTTACTTGGGCAAAATCGCGAATACGTCGCAGCAGGGCGTTAGCTACGCGGGGCGTGCCCCTGCTTCGCCGGGCGATTTCGAAGGCAGCTTCGGTACTGCAGGGCACGTCGAGTATTCGGGCCGACCTTGATGCTATACCGGACAAAACCTCAACCTGGTAGTACTCCAAATGACAATTAATGCCGAAACGAGCCCTCAGGGGAGCAGTAAGCAGACCGCTGCGAGTGGTGGCCCCAATCATGGTAAATGGATTGATGTCCAACTGTATTGACCTGGCGCTAGGGCCTTTGTCTATCATAATGTCGATGCGGTAATCCTCCATGGCCGAATACAGGTATTCTTCGACCACAGGGCTCAAGCGATGGATTTCGTCGATGAACAGAACATCGTTGGGTTCCAGGGCAGTCAACACTCCGGCCAAATCGCCCGGCTTATCCAACACAGGGCCCGAAGTGGATTTGAAACCCACACCCAATTCGTTGGCAATTATATTGGACAAAGTCGTTTTGCCCAAGCCCGGAGGGCCATGCAACAAAACGTGATCCATGGATTCATTGCGCATCGAAGCGGCAGAAACAAAAATTTTGAGGTTCTCTACCACTTTTTCTTGTCCTCGAAAATCGGCAAAACTGAGCGGACGAAGGACTTTTTCGAAATCCTGTTCGCTTTCGTTCAGCCTGGGGCTGCGTATGTCAAACTGATCGTCCATGTTGTGAAGTGAGGCTCAAAGATACACGCATTCGGGGAATTTAGAAAGAGCGGGGGAAGAATTTTTGGGCTACGCCCAAGAATAAGCGTTCCGATTGATCAATAGCTCCCAAAAGAGACTTACGCTATATTTTTGGGCTGCGCCCAAGAATATAGCTTCGCTCGGCAATAGCCAAAATATTTTTGGCTATTGCTCTCATGGGGATATTTTTGGGCTGCGCCCAAGAATATAGCTTCGCTCGGCAATAGCCAAAATAAATTTTGGCTATTGCTCTCACTTACGCTATATTTGCCCACATAAAAGGAAGTGTATGGTGCTCAATTATATTTGGGTAGGGTTTTTCGTTGTTGCTTTTGTTTTTGCTCTGATTCAAAGCTTGTTCTTTAACGACTACGCAGTTTTTGAACGGATCATGAACAGCAGTTTTGATATGGCAAAATTCGCTGTTATGGATATCTGCCTCCCTTTGGTGGGCATTATGTCTTTGTGGCTGGGCTTTATGAACATAGGCGAAAAAGCGGGGGCTATTCGTTTTTTATCCCGTATAGTGGGGCCCTTCTTTTCAAAACTTTTCCCCGGCGTCCCCAAGGATCATCCGGTCAACGGTGAATTATTGATGAATTTTTCGGCTAATATGTTAGGGTTAGACAATGCCGCCACTCCACTGGGCTTAAAAGCGATGCAAAGCCTGCAGGAGTTGAATCCTCACAAGGAATCTGCCTCCAACGCTCAAATTATGTTTTTGGCCTTGAACACCTCGGGGCTCACCATTATTCCTATCAGCATAATTGCCCAACGAGCCATACTCGGCGCAGCAAACCCGACGGATGTGTTTGTTCCCATTATTATTGCCACCTATGTGTCTACTCTGACGGCCATACTTTACGTGGGTTTTCGCCAGCGCCTGTCGCTGTTCAACAAAACGGTGGCAGCCTGGCTGGGAGGTATCAGCCTGTTGCTTGCCGCTCTGGTGTTTTGGTTCACACAAATGGACAGAGAAAGCATGAGAACTGCTTCCAGCCTGCTGAGTAACGGCACTTTGCTGGGTATTATCATTTTGTTCATGGCCGGTGGCTTATACAAAAAAATAAACATCTGGGAAAGCTTTATCGACGGTGCCAAAAACGGTTTTAAAACCTCTGTAAAAATCATCCCTTATCTAGTAGGTATGCTCGTAGGCATCGGAGTTTTCAGAGCATCGGGTGCCATGGATTTTCTTACCGACGGTATTGCCTGGTTTTTCAACAGCCTGCGCATCGACACCGATTTTGTGGATGCTCTACCCACGGCTTTGATGAAACCATTGAGCGGAAGTGGCGCCAGGGCCATGATGGTAGAAGCAATGAAAATGAATGGAGCCGATTCCTTTGTAGGCCGGCTGGCCTGCGTATTTCAGGGATCGACCGACACCACCTTTTACATCGTTGCACTGTACTTCGGATCGGTGGGTATAAAACGTACACGCTATGCTGTATCGGCCGGATTGATCGCTGATCTTGCCGGTATTGTTGCTTCCATCTTGCTGGCTTATCTGTTTTTTCATTGATAAACTTGCTTATGATTCAATTTCACGGGGAAGACATTGCCCTGCCGGAAGTGGATAAAAACCTGATCTGCGCGTGGGTAGAAGAAGTGGCAGCCGGCTACGGCAAAAAAACCGGTCAAATCAACTACATCTTTTGCTCCGAAAAAAAAATGGCTGAAATTAATATGCGATATCTTAACCACGATTATTTTACCGATATCATCGGTTTTGATTATAGTTCAGGACAAAGCATTTCGGGGGATTTATTTATTTCTCCTTTAACTATTGCATCCAACGCCGAGCTATTAAAACAGCCTTTTCAACGAGAACTGCACAGAGTTTTAATTCACGGCATCTTACATCTCTGCGGTTTTGAAGACAAAACAACAAGCCAACAAACAATCATGCGCGTGGAAGAAAACAAAGCGCTGGAATTGCTTTATATCATAGAGAAGGAACAAAGTTCCTGAATTGAATTTCCATTATGAACTTTTCGTACGACATAATAGTAGTTGGAGCGGGTCACGCCGGCTGTGAAGCCGCCACTGCTGCCGCCAACATGGGCTCCAAAACCCTGTTGATTACTATGGATATGAACAAAATTGCCCAGATGAGCTGCAACCCTGCCATGGGAGGAATAGCCAAAGGCCAGATTATCAGAGAAATAGATGCGCTTGGAGGCTATACAGGCATCGTTAGCGACAAAACAGCCATTCAGTTTCGGATGCTCAATAGATCCAAAGGCCCTGCCATGTGGAGTCCACGCTCACAAAACGACCGGCAGCAATTTATTCAGGCATGGCGACAAGTTGTAGAAAATACCGACAATCTATTCCTTTGGCAGGATACGGTTAATGAATTATTGATAGAAAATGGTACCGTAAAAGGGGTAAAAACGGAACTCAACGTAATTTTCAGAGCCAAAAGTGTCATACTTACCAACGGTACTTTTCTAAACGGATTGATACACATCGGACAAAATCAAATTAAAGGAGGCCGGATTTCAGAAAGAGCTTCCGTTGGTTTAACTGAACAACTGAGAGAACTGGGATTCAGCTACGGCAGAATGAAAACCGGCACTCCGGTGCGTGTGGACGCAAGAACGGTAGATTTTAGCAAGCTAAGCGAACAAAAGGGGGAAAACGATTTTCATAAATTTTCTTACCTCGACTTCACACCTAGGAAACTAAAACAACGCAGCTGTTGGATCTGCTTTACTAACGAGCGTGTGCACGAACTTCTGAGAGAAGACCTGGAACTCTCGCCCATGTACAACGGACAAATTCAAAGCATAGGGCCCCGCTATTGCCCCAGTATTGAAACCAAAATCGTTAATTTCAGCGATAAGGATCAACACCAGATGTTTTTGGAGCCGGAGGGAGAGGATACCCAGGAATACTACCTGAACGGTTTTTCCTCTTCCCTGCCCTTGGAAACCCAACTAAAAGCGCTTAGGGAAGTTTCCGGCTTTGAACAAGTCCATATTTACCGTCCGGGCTACGCCATAGAATACGACTACTTTGATCCGGTCCAACTCAAAGCCACTCTGGAGACCAAGTTGATCCCCGGTTTATTTTTTGCCGGCCAGATCAACGGCACCACCGGCTACGAGGAAGCAGCCGGTCAAGGCTTGGTGGCTGGAGTCAACGCACATATTTTTTGCCACGGAGGCCAAGAATTCGTATTAAACAGAGACGAAGCCTATATTGGCGTTCTCATTGACGATTTAATCAACAAGGGAGTAGACGAACCCTACCGCATGTTTACTTCCAGAGCCGAGTACCGCATATTGTTAAGACAAGACGATGCCGACGCTCGTCTAACGGAAAAATCGTATGCGCTGGGGCTGGCTACAGCCGAACGCCTGAATCTTTGGAAAGAAAAACAAAAAGAAATTGAGAGCCTGCTGCTGTTTGCCCGGCAGTATTCCATTAAGGCTAAATATATAAACACCGCCTTGGAGAGTCTAGATACAGCTCCCCTTAAGCAAGGAGTCCGCCTGAGCGATCTGATTTTGCGCCCACAATTGTCTTTTGATATTTTGCAAGAACATATTCCCGCACTCAAAAGAAGAATTGAGCAGATCCCCAATCGCCGGGACGAAATAGTCGAAGCGGCCGAAATCCAAATCAAGTACCAGGGTTATATTGAACGCGAACAGTTACAGGCAGAAAAAACGCAAAGGCTCGACAATATTCGAATCAAAGATAAATTCGACTATTTAAGCATACATTCCCTATCGTTCGAAGCAAGACAAAAATTAGATAAAATACAGCCCGAGACTTTAGGTCAGGCCAGCCGCATTCCGGGAATCTCTCCCAGCGACATCAGTATTTTGCTGGTTTTGCTGGGGAGATAGGCCCGATTTGTTCCACGTGAAACATTTAAGCCGATGCAAACACCCTCGTCGCATATAAACCAAATATTAAGCGGGCTGCCCGAACTCCCCGGCATTTATCAGTACTTGGGAGAAGAGGGCCGCATCATTTATGTGGGCAAGGCAAAGAATTTAAAAAAAAGAGTCCTCTCGTATTTTAATAAGAATCACAACGATTCTCCAAAAACGGCCATTTTAGTCAAAAGGATCAGAGATATTCGCTATACTGTGGTCGAAAACGAACAAGACGCTCTTTTGCTCGAAAACAACCTGATAAAAGAACACCAACCCAGGTACAATGTTTTGCTGAAAGACGACAAAACTTACCCCAGTATTTGCATCAAAAACGAATGTTTCCCCAGAGTTTTCCAGACTCGAAGAATCCTAAAAGACGGGTCAGAGTATTTTGGTCCGTACAGTTCTGTACCCATGGTCAAAGCCATTCTGGATTTAATTGGCAAACTACATCCATTACGAAGCTGTTCACTGGATTTATCTGAGAAAAAAATCTCGTCGGGGAAATATCGAGTTTGCCTCGATTACCATATCAAAAAATGCCAGGGTCCCTGTGTTGGGCTACAGTCCGAAGCCGATTACAACAAAAACATTGATGAGATTCGGCATATTCTCAAAGGCAACCTTGAAACAGTGGAGGAGATATTAAAAAAGGAAATCAAAGAACATGCAGAAGCTTTACGATTTGAAGAGGCACAGAACTGTAAAAACAAAATGGAGTTGTTGGATTCATACCGCAGTAAATCTTATATAGTAAATTCCAACATACGCGAATTAGATGTCTTTAGCTGGGATGAAACAGAGAATGCTGCCTTTATAAATTACCTTCACGTTCATAATGGCTGTATTGTACAGACTTACACCTTTGAATACAGGAAAAAAATAGAAGAAGATAAAGAATCTCTGCTTGCCAGTGGTATTTATGAGATGCGGAGTCGCTTCAAAAGCGAAAGTAAGGAAGTTGTGGTGCCCTTTATTCCTTCGATGGAATTGGATAATGTTAAATTTCATGTCCCCAAGCGAGGGGATCGGAAAAAGCTGCTTGATTTATCAAAAAACAACGTTCGTCAATATAAGATCGATCTGCTCAAACAAGAAGAAAAATTAAATCCGGAACAACGAAGCACCCGAATATTACAAACGCTAAAAAAAGACCTGCAGCTTTCAGAACTTCCCGTTCACATCGAATGTTTTGATAATTCAAATATTCAGGGCAGCAGCCCTGTGGCTTCTTGTGTTGTTTTTAAAAAGGGGAAAGCATCAAAAAAGGATTACAGGCATTTTAATATTAAAACTGTTCCCGGAATAGATGATTTTGCATCAATGAAAGAAATCATTACTCGCAGGTATATGCGCCAGGCCAGAGAAGAACAAGGGATACCACAATTGGTCATTGTGGACGGCGGAAAGGGGCAATTGAGTTCAGCTGTGGAGGCTCATAGACACATCATTGAGCTTTGTAAAAAAGAAAACATCGACGAAAAAATTCTTAGTAAAATACAATCAATCAGACTAATTGGCATTGCAAAACGACTTGAAGAAATTTACTTTCCAAACGATCCTACTCCCTTATATTTGAACAAAAATTCAGAAAGTTTGAAATTAATACAACAAATAAGGGATGAAGCACATCGTTTTGGAATAACTTTTCACCGTAAACTCAGAAGCAAAGTTCAGATAAAATCGGAAATGGATGAAATTCCAGGCATTGGTAAGGTCACAAAAAATCTGCTACTGGAGCATTTCAAAAGTTTGAAAAAAATACGGGAAGCCGATAGCAATGAATTGGAAAAAATAGTGGGAAAGTCTAAAGCCAATAACATAATAAATTACTTTAAATCGAAATGAAAACAGTTGTACAAAGAGTAAGAAGAGCCTCTGTTTCTGTAAATAAACAACTATGTGGTAGTATCGACAAGGGCTTGCTTGTATTGATCGGAATTGAAGATAACGATGGGCCAGATGACCTGATCTGGATGGCAGAAAAAATTTGTCATCTTAGGATCTTCAACGATGAAAAGGGAGTTATGAATCTTTCTATCATGCAAGATGTAGGTCGGTTATTGGTTGTAAGCCAGTTTACTTTGTGCGCAAACACACAAAAGGGACATCGGCCTTCGTATATCAAAGCGGCTAAGCCCGAGAAAGCAAAAGCTATGTATGAAGACTTCTGTTCCTTTTGCGAAAAAATATTAAACAAAAAAACCGAACAGGGAGTGTTTGGCGCCCATATGTTGGTTGAACTTATCAACGACGGCCCTGTAACTATTTTGCTAGATTCTAAAAACAGATAATAATGACTTTGAAGGATGCACAAATTCAGGTAGACGCTTGGATTAAACAATACGGAGTCCGTTACTTCAACGAATTGACCAATATGGCCTTATTGTGTGAAGAAGTGGGCGAAGTGGCGAGAATTATCGCCCGTGAATTTGGCGAACAATCGAAAAAAGCCGACGAAAACAGAGGAAAACTTAGCGATGAATTGGCCGATGTCTTGTGGGTTTTGATTTGTCTGGCCAATCAAACCGGAATTGATTTAGAACAGGCCTTTGCTGAAAACATAAAGAAAAAAACCCTACGAGACAAAAGCAGACATCAGGAAAACGAAAAATTACATGTGTAGAAGGAAGCCTTATAACCTGCTGATTTTGAGCAGATAATGTTACTGGTTATGAGTTTAAACACAGCGATTCGCCGCATATTCCAAGCATAAATTCAAGGAGTCTTTAGCATCTGATGGAGGAAATTCAGCGAGTATTTTTTCGGCTTTCTGTTTATATTCTTCCATTTTTTTTGATAAGTAATCCAAACCTCCTGACTCGATAGCAAAGCGGTACATACGACGAACATTGTACTTTGTAAAATGACGTTTAGCCATAATTTCGCGATATGGACGGGATTTCTTTTCATCGCTATGTTCCAAAGCATAGATTAGGGGCAGCGTTACTTTTCCCTCTTTTAAATCGTTCGCAACCGGTTTTCCGGGTATTTCTCCGGATTGACCGGGTAAAATATAGTCGAATGAATCGTCTTTTAATTGAAAAATAATGCCCAGATACTCTCCAAACAAGGCCAACCGGTTGATCGCTTCCGGTTTTGCCGAAGAAGCCATGGCTCCTGCTTTTGCGCAAAAGGCAAAAAGCTGAGCCGTTTTTTTATTAATTATATCAAAGTAAATTGCTTCTGTAGGATTTTGCTGCTGACTAACATGAAGTTGTACTAACTCGCCATCGGCCAGACTGGCTCCCAACTTTCCAATTTCTGTTATAATATCCAGTCGACCCGTTAGTGCGGCAATTTCAATTACTTTGGTTAAATAATAATCTCCCGATAAAATGGCCACCTTATTTTTCCAAATTGCATTTATAGAGTTCTTTGATCTGCGTTGGTAAGTTTCATCTATCACATCATCGTGTAAGAGGCTGGCAGTGTGCAAAATTTGCAAAGATGCAGCAATATTGATCGAAGTCTGTTCTACAGGACCAAACATTGCCGATGAAAGCAAAAGTACCGTCGGACGTATTTCTTTTCCCAGCGATCCGTTCAAATACTGTACTACTTCCGACAATATAGGGTTTTCAGGCTCCAGGGCTTTCTTGTATGTTTCCTGATAGAGAAGAAACTCCTTGTGGATGGGCCGTCGAATCAAGTCTATCATAGGTAATTAATTAGGCTGCAAATTTAAGGATAATTCCGATCATACACATAGCCGCCGTTCAAAAACAAGTTTCCTGTTTTAAGCTATTTCATGCTATATTTTATACCTTTACAGCCCAAATTGTTTATTTTTACTATGTCAACTTCCAAAAGACTTTTTTTGCTCGACGCTTATGCCTTGATTTACAGGTCGTATTATGCCTTTATTAAAAACCCACGCATCAATTCAAAGGGTGAAAACACCTCTGCAATTTTTGGTTTTATTAACACTCTTGAGGACCTGCTCAAAAGAGAAAACCCATCACATCTAGCTGTGGCATTCGACCCTCCAGGGCCTACTTTCAGGCATACGGCCTTCGAGGCCTATAAAGCCCAGCGCGAAAAAACACCGGAGACCATCATCTGGTCTATCCCCTACATAAAAGAAATACTAAAAGCATATCGAATTCCAATCCTCGAAGTAGAGGGTTTTGAAGCCGACGATGTTATAGGCACCTTATCGCTCAAAGCCGAAAAAGAAGGCTTTGAGACCTATATGATGACCCCGGACAAAGATTTCGGACAGTTGGTTTCGGAACATTCATTTATTTACAGACCACGCTACGGCTCCTCGGAATTCGAAGTGATGGGCATAGAGGAAGTGAATAAAAAATTCGGTCTGAAACACCCCTGTCAGATTATCGACCTTTTGAGCCTGATGGGCGATACATCCGACAACATTCCGGGCTGTCCGGGTATCGGCATTGTGACCGCCCAAAAATTAATCGCTGAATTCGGAGATATTGACACTTTGCTTAATAATACCGACAAATTGAAAGGCTCGGTTAAAGAAAAAGTGGAGAATAATCGGGAACAAATTCTTTTTTCCCGTTTTCTGGCTACCATCAAACGGGACGTCCCTATCGAATTTGTCGAAGAAGAATTTCGGATGGTGCCACGCGACGAAAAAAAAATAATGAGCATTTTTGAGCAGTTGGAATTTCGGACGCTTATGAAAAGAATCAGCGCCAGCAATTCTTATGCTGACTCTGAAAAAAAACCGTCAGGTCACTCCGAGGGAGAAAAAAAATTATTTACTCCAATTTTTGTGGAAGCTTCTCAACCGGGAGCAAGCAAAAAAAAACCTGCCGGATTAAATTTACAAAATTCACTTTGGGACGAACAGGGTAATGCTGTTGGTTCTTCGTCATTACCAACAAAAATCAAGACTCAGCAAAATATTGTGGGGAACGACTTGTTTTCGAACAATTTGTCGGCAATAAATCCAGACGAGTCTACAGATTCGTTGCCAGAATCGATTCTCAGCAGCTTAAAAAACACAGCTCACTATTACCATATTCTTGATAATGAGAAGGATATTGGGGGTTTTATCAAAGAATTTTCCGAGTCGGATTTTTTTGCTTTTAGCACAAAAAAACAGGGAACAGAGGCTATGAATGCTCAAATGACCGGAATTGCCTTTTCAAAAGAAAAAAACAAAGCCTACTACCTGCCCTGCCCCAACAACAGAAAAAAATGCAAGGAATTGTTGAATTCTTTCAAGCCGCTTTTTGAAAACAAGCACAGCCTTAAAATTGGCTACGATTTAAAGAACGAAATATTGCTCTTGCGCAATTATGAACTTTCATTGGCGGGGCCCCTCTTCGACATCCTCATTGCGCATTATCTTATTCAACCCGAATTAAGACACGATCTTGATTTTTTGTCCAAAAGCTACCTCAACTACCAGTGTCTTATCAAAGAGGGCTTACCGGAGCTAAAAGCGAAAAAACGGGTTGAGTCGCAAGATCTGAATGCGGAACAGAGCCTCCGGGTGGAACAGGACCTCGGGGTGCAACAAAGTCTTAGCGCGGAACAAAATCTCAGCGCAGAACAGGATCTCAGTGCGGAACAGGATCTGAATGTGAAGATGGCGGCCGAGTTCATTTGCGAGCAGGCAGATCTCTATTTGCAACTCAAAAGCAAGTTGGAAACGGAGATAGAACAAGGGGGGCTGAACAACTTGTATTACGAAATTGAAGCACCACTCATCTATGTGCTCGCCGACATGGAAAACAGCGGAGTGTATATAGATACTGAAGCACTCAAAAGCTCTTCGGTGCTGCTAACCGAAGAATTGAACGGTATTGAACAAGAAATTTACGATCTGGCAGGAACTACTTTTAATGTCAACTCTGCCAAGCAGGTCGGGGATGTGTTGTTCGAACGCTTGCGTATTGTGGAGAAAGCAAAACGCACTAAAACAGGCCAATATTCCACCTCCGAAGAAGTATTGGAAACCTTGAGAAGCAAACATCCTATTGTAAGTAAAATATTGAACTACAGGGGCTTAAAAAAGCTACTCAGCACTTACATCGATGCCCTACCCCCGCTCATCAACCCCAAAACAGGAAAAATCCATACCAGTTTTAACCAGGCCGTAACAGCCACCGGCAGACTGAGTTCCAGCAATCCCAACCTGCAAAACATCCCCATTCGCGACGATAAGGGAAGAGAAATTCGCAGAGCTTTTTCGGCTGGTCCCGGAGAGTTGTTTTTGTCGGCCGACTATTCTCAGATTGAATTGCGTGTAATGGCCCACCTGAGCGAAGACGAGAATATGATAGAGGCTTTCAGACTGGACCAGGACATTCATGCGGCCACGGCAGCCAGGATATTTAAGCTTCCCATAGAGGACGTCGATCAGGATATGCGCCGTAAGGCCAAAACCGCCAATTTCGGGATTATATACGGAATTTCAACCTTCGGTCTGGCAGAAAGAATGGGTGTTTCACGTGCAGAAGCCAAAAAGCTGATCGAAGACTATTTTGAAACCTATCCCAAAATCAAGGCCTATATGGATCATTCTGTGCAGATGGCCCGTGAAAACAATTGGGTAGAAACGGTCTTTCATCGCAAACGTTACCTGCCCGACATACAATCACGCAATGCCGTTGTCAGGTCCTATGCCGAACGGAACGCCATCAATGCGCCTATTCAAGGCACGGCCGCCGACCTGATCAAAATAGCCATGGTCAGAATCCACCTAGCCCTTGAATCGGCTCAGCTAAAGACAAAAATGATTCTGCAAGTGCACGACGAACTCGATTTCATCGTGCCCGAGGAAGAACTGGAACAAGTTAAAAAAATAATTATTTACGAAATGGAAAATGCAGCTTCGTTCAAAGTGCCCATCAAGGCAGAAATTGGCGTGGGTAAAAATTGGCTTGAAGCGCATTGATGTTTTTTGTACTTTCGCGACTTCTTTTACTTTGAGTTTATGGCACTTCAATGCGGCATTATAGGGTTGCCCAACGTGGGTAAATCCACTCTCTTCAATTGTCTGTCCAATACTAAAGCTCAGGCGGCCAATTTCCCTTTTTGTACTATTGAACCCAACGTCGGTGTTATCACAGTACCCGATGAACGTTTGAACGAACTGGCCAAATTGGTCAATCCCAAGCGAGTAGTACCCACTACCGTCGAGATTGTCGATATTGCCGGGCTGGTCAAAGGAGCCAGCAAAGGAGAAGGCCTGGGAAACAAATTTCTGGGCAATATTCGCCAAACCGATGCCATCATACACGTGCTACGCTGCTTCGACGACAGCAATATTGCTCACGTAAACGGAGCAATAGATCCCGTCAGGGATAAGGAAATCATCGACTACGAATTGCAAATCAAAGACCTGGAAACCATCGACAGTCGCATCAACAAAGTTCAGAAGCAAGCCCAGACCGGAGGCGACAAGCAAGCCAAAGTAGCTTACGAAGTGCTACTGCGTTACAAGCTGGCGCTGGAACAGGGCAAGTCGGCCCGTACGGTAAAATTTGACACCAAAGACGAACAGAAAATTGCCCATGACCTGTTTTTGTTGACCAACAAACCCGTGCTTTACGTTTGTAATGTGGACGAAGCATCCATTCTAAAAGGCAATCGCCATGTGGATATGGTCCGCGAGGCCATTCAAGAAGAAGGCTCGGAACTGCTGGTGGTAGCTGCTAAAATTGAATCGGAAATTGCCGAATTCGAAGACGCCGAAGAACGTAGCTTATTTTTGCAAGAGCTGGGACTAAAGGAATCAGGCGTGAACCGCCTGATCAAAGCTGCTTATAAATTGTTGAACCTTAGTGTGTTTTTAACCGCCGGCCCTCTCGAAGTCCGGGCCTGGCCTTTTAAGACCGGCAGCAAAGCTCCTGTCTGTGCAGGTATAGTCCATAGTGATTTTGAAAAAGGTTTTATTCGTGCCGAAGTCATCAAATACGAGGATTTTATCCGCTTTGGATCGGAACAGGCCGTAAAAGAGGCCGGCAAAATGCATGTAGAAGGCAAAGACTACGTAGTGCAAGACGGCGATGTTATATATTTCCGTTTCAATGTATAGGCTTATTATCCCCTGCCCTTGACTATCTTTTTTATCTCGTTTAATTTATTGAGTGCCTCAATAGGAGTCAAGTTGTTTATATCCACTTTGAGAATTTCGTCCCTTACCTGCGAAAGTACCGGATCGTCCAACTGAAAGAAACTCAACTGCAAACCCTCCCGGGTTTCGGCTAGTCTGGAAACCGGCTTAGCCGGCACTTTCCCCTGTTGGCTTGTTTCGAATTCTTGCAGTATTTGATTGGCTCTGTTCACTATACTGGGTGGCATACCGGCCATCTTGGCCACGTGTATACCAAAGCTGTGTTCGCTGCCGCCGCGACGCATTTTACGAAGAAAAATCACCTTATTGTCTGCTTCTTTTACCGAAATGTGGTAATTGCGGATGCGGGGAAAGGTTTTTTCCATCTCGTTCAATTCGTGATAATGGGTAGCAAAGAGTGTTTTTGCCCTGGCTTTGGGCTGTTCGTGAATATATTCCACTATAGCCCAGGCTATGGAAATGCCGTCGTAGGTGCTGGTTCCCCGACCCAATTCATCGAAAAGCACCAGGCTGCGCGGGGTAATGTTGTTCAAAATATCGGCGGCTTCGAGCATTTCTACCATAAAAGTAGATTCGCCCAGCGAAAGATTATCGGAGGCCCCTACCCTGGTGAAAACCTTGTCGACCAATCCTATTTGAGCTTCATCTGCCGGGACAAAACAACCCGTCTGTGCCATAATTACAATCAGAGCTGTCTGTCGTATCAAGGCCGATTTTCCGGCCATATTCGGACCGGTTATGATTAGAATCTGCTCGCTTTTATTGTCCATAAACACATCGTTACTTATGTAAATTTCACCATCGGGCAGTTGTTTTTCGATGACGGGATGCCGTCCGGCTTTAATATTGATTTCGTCGGAATCGCTTAATTGAGGTTTATGGTAATTGTTTAGGCTCGAAACTTCGGCAAAAGAAAGCAAACAATCGAGTTGGGAAAGCTGGACGGCATTGTTTTGAATAATGCTTACAAAACTGACTAAATCCAGGACCAGGGCATTGAAAATATCGCTTTCTATCTGAGATATGCGCTCTTCGGCTCCGAGGATTTTTTCTTCGTATTCTTTGAGCTCCGGGGTAATATACCGTTCTGCACTGACTAATGTTTGCTTGCGTATCCAGTTTTCGGGCACTTTGTCCTTGTGCACGTTGCGTACCTCCATATAGTAGCCGAACACATTATTAAAACTGACTTTTAAACTGCTTATGCCGGTTTTTTGACTTTCTCTTTCCTGCAGTCTTTGTAGGTATTCTTTGCCCGATGTAGACAAATTTCGTAATTGGTCCAGTTCTTCATTTACTCCGGCACGTATTACCTCGCCCCGGTTCAGGGCTATGGGAGGATTTTCGACCAGTTCGGTTGTAATGCGCAGACAGAGGTCCTCACAAGTGTCCACAGCCTGAATCATCGACATCAATGGCGGTGTGATTTCCAAAGACTGAGAATTGAGATACTGCTTAATGTCGGCCACCGACATCAAGGCGTTTTTCAGATGCACGACTTCTCTAGGTGAGACTCTACCCACAGCCACTTTGGACACTATACGTTCCAGGTCGCCTACCAGACTCAGACGCTCTTTTACATATTGGTGAATTTCTTTGTTGTTCATGAAAAATTCTACCACCTCTTGTCTGGCTTCAATTGCTTTTATGTCTTTCAGAGGAAATAATACCCAACGTCTCAGCTGGCGTTTTCCCATGGGTGTGCAGGTTTTGTCCAGAATTTCCAGCAGGCTTTTGCCTTCCTGATTGATGGTATTGCATAATTCAAGATTACGTATAGTATACCGGTCTAAACGTACATAATTATCTTCGTCAATACGGGAAATTTGCTGTATATGTCCCAATTGTAGGTGTTGGGTTATATCCATATAATAAAGCACCGATGCCGAGGCTATTATGGCTAAAGGCATGTTTTGAATACCAAAACCCTTAAGACTAACAGTTTGAAATTGCTTCAATAAGCGCCTTTGTGCAGAATCGTCGGTATAAACCCAATCTTCCATCTCAAAGCGGGGACCATTGTAATGAAAAGTATCTTGAAAGAGAGAGCGTTTGCTTCGTTCGTACAAAATTTCTTTGGGATTGAAAGAACTCAATAATTTGTCAACGTACTCAAAACTGCCTTCAGCTGTAATA
>Ga0209719_1003173_pt1 | contig 15429 bp, 15 predicted proteins | sample AD_JPNAS2_MetaG_FD_184421 | JGI IMG/M metagenome (GOLD analysis project Ga0209719, IMG submission 184421) | Active sludge microbial communities of municipal wastewater-treating anaerobic digesters from Japan - AD_JPNAS2_MetaG (SPAdes) (version 2) | ecosystem: Engineered > Bioreactor > Anaerobic...
GCCGTTACAATTCACCCATGAAAACACTTTACTATGGGGATAATCTGGAAATCCTCCGCAATAAGATCCCAGATAACAGCGTTGATCTTTGCTACATCGATCCACCTTTCAACTCAAAGCAATCTTATTTTCAGATATACAACAACATCGGGGGAAGTATAGACAAGGCACAGGCACAGGCTTTTGTGGACACCTGGACTTGGGACGATCGAGCGATTGAGGGGCATGCCCAAATTATCGAAAACTTTGAGGGACGCTTTACCCGTCAGGCTATCGAGTTAATCAATGGGTTGGAGCTCGTTCTAAAAAAAGGTGATCTCTTGGCTTACCTGGTCCATATGACCTTGCGAGTGACCGAGATTTTCAGGGTACTAAAACCAACCGGGAGCTTTTATCTGCACTGTGATCCAACCGCCAGCCACTATTTGAAGTTAGTGCTGGATGCTGTGTTTGTTAGCCAGGGCGGAGATTATCAGAATGAAATTATTTGGCAAAAAATTCGATACGCAAAGGCTCAAAGCCTCGCATTCCCAAAGTTACACGATGTTATTTTTTTCTATTCCAAATCGAAATCTTTTGTATTCAATCGACAATACTCTGAGCCTGATGAGAACTATACAAAAAAATACTATTCTCAAGTCGAGCCCGACACCGGAAGGCGCTACCAATTAGCGTGTTTCTTTCAAGGTGGACAGGGCACCGCTAAATGGTTTGGTGATAGATTGCTTGAACCTCCTCCTGGTAAACACTGGATTTGGACCCAAGAAAAAATCACTGATGCTATGGAGAATGGTCTTCTTGTTTTCACGGATCCAGATAAACCCCGTGTTAAAAAGTATCTGGAGAATCACAAAGGCGGAACTATTGGAACAATTTGGACGGACATACCTCCGCTGAACGCTGTTGCACGAGAGCGAATGGGCTATCCTACCCAAAAACCCGAAGCACTCCTGGAACGCATTATCAATGCCAGCAGTAACCCAGGCGATGTTGTCCTGGATGCTTATTGTGGCTGTGGAACTACTGTTGCTGTAGCTGAACGCCTAAACCGCCAATGGATCGGAATAGATATAACTTATCATTCGATCGGTCTGATCCTGAAACGCCTGGTAGACGCTTATGGGGAACAGATACTGTCAGAGATTACTGTGGACGGAATACCGCAGGATATGGCAGCTGCAAGAGCCCTTGCAAACCGGTATGATGATCGGGTCCGAAAAGAATTTGAAAAATGGGCTGTGCTTACCTACACTAAAAACCGGGCTGTGATCAATGAGAAAAAAGGTGCAGATAAGGGCATTGACGGGGTTGTCTACTTTGCATCAGGACCCGGGAAAACTGAGCGCATGGTAATTCAGGTTAAATCAGGTGGAGCAAACCGGGGCACAATTGCCACGCTCAAAGGGGATATGCAACGAGAAAGGGCAGAGCTTGCCCTGCTTATCACCATGGACGAGCCCACAAAACCAATGTTAGAAGAAGCCAAAAACGCCGGGGTATATGAGCACGCTCTAATGGGTCGCAGTTATGACCGCATCCGGATTGTTACTGTGCGTGAGATGATCGAAAAGGATGCACGCATTGATCTGCCACTGTCTTATGACGCAGTAAAGCCCGGAAAAAAAGGTGCAGACGATCTGCAAATGCGCATTGATTTATAAAAACACTCGTTCCAGAACGACACGAAAAGACCGAGCTAAAAAAAACGCCCCAAAATCAAGTGCATCTGGCATAAATAGGTAAAAGTTCACCCCAAAACAGATAATAAATTATCGTTGATTATCATTGAAAATTCTTGTAATCGTTGCAGATAGTGCCGCCCCATCAGAATTATTAAGCTCAAAAGTGGGTGATTTTCCGGTTGCCTTTATGATTTCCACACCGTCATTATAGGGAGTAAGGTCAACAATTTGGCTATACTGGATAGCCTTGTTTCCCTTCTTACCAGTAAAAACTATTCGCTTATTAGTAACATGCAGAACGCCATTATCAATCAAGGTCATAACATCCTTTGAGGTTCTCGAAGTTTGAATACTTCCCAAGCGGTATGACCAGCTCTTAGTAATTCTCCAACGATAAGTAGAGCCGCGGTAATTTATCTTCTCCGCAACCTTTCTGCTTTCATAAAGATTGACATTGGCTTTGTAATGACAAAGCTCATTTTTCTGTAAGAGAATACTTGGTTCATAAACCGGAAGCTCACCGTTATCTATGTTCCAAAGCAATTGAAATTTTTTCAGCAATTCCCTGCTTCGGCTGTCAATTGTCACATCTAAATCCTTGCATAAGCGCTCAAGGGTTTCAGTTTCCTCCGGCGAAACTCTGAAATCAGCAATCATCTTTTCTGAATATTCCTCGATAATGTTTACCCTAACCTCATTCACCACCTGTTCAGCCTCATCAGTTGTTAAATTTAGTTGCTTGGAAAGTTGCTCAAATTCCTTGGTTTCTTCATCCTGACATTTCTTAGTCCGGTTAAGTGTCTTAACCACCTGTTTTTTAAACATCTCTATTGCAAGCGGTTTGTACTCTTTATCAAGGTCGGCATCAGATATACCTAAAATGGTCTGCAGTTTCTGAACAGAGCTGAAGTCTTTATATTCATCACCCCAAACGCCTAAATGTTGGGTTAGAAAATCTTTTATCATCTGCAACAATTCGCTTTTATATCTTTGCGATGCATCCTTAAGTTTGTACTTATCTGCAATATACTGAATCTGACCTGCTGATATTTCATCAAGAGAATTATTTGCCAGCAGGTTATTTACTTCTATAAGAAAATTTTCTGTCGGGATTCTTTTTAGCAGTTTATCAATGCCTGTAGGCTCAATAAGGCTTTTGGTAATAAATGGTTTCATGTTTGATTGTTTCCTTCCCTGAACAAATGCATTATGAAATCAACCTGATTATATTATCAAAATAAAACCCCCTACTCCAGGAGGTGGGGCTGGAATAGCTTAAATGTCGTTCCAGAACGCCAAAAAAAGACCGAGCCAAAAAAACGCCCTAAAAACGCGTTTATAACTCAGTTATGGGTAAAAGCTCGCAAAGCTTTTGATCTATTAATGCCAGGGATAAATAAAGACGGTTTAACTTGCGGTTTCACCCTGGCTAACAATCCGCAAGGTAAAGCGGATTTATTTATCCCTGAGTGCCTACCCCCCACCTCTAATTATGCTCGCGTGTGAGTGCGCTTACCGCGTACGCTCGCAAGGCTACCGCGGCAGGTATTTAACCGCCCCCTGGGTATCACCATTTATTACCATCTAAATGGGTTATTTTTGAGACATTTAGCCAGGATCACCGTTTATTCACCGTCTAAACGGTCAAATAATGGTCAAGTTTTAGTCAAGTTCTACTTGTACACCCTGCAAGGCTTTATTCCCAAAATCCATACCGCCTACTTGCAGGGCGTTATTAGATACTTCCTCTTGAAGCCTTTTATCCAGGGTCAAAGCCATTGCCATAAGCTTATCAGCTGGGATACTTGATAGCTGTTTATCTTTTATCACCCCGTCAATTTCACCCTGAACCGCGCTCATTAACTTGGCAAAAGTATTAACTCTTGCCATTTTTGCCACCTTGTAACGATCTAAAAGGGCTTGAAGCTCGCAAGCTCGCTGCTCTTTTATCAATTCGTCAAATTCATTAGCCCAGCCTAAAAGTGTAGGCTTAGATACATTGATCTTTTCTGAGATTGCCACATAACTTAAACCTTGTGCTCTAAGTTCAATAAAAGCGGCTTGATCTGATGTCGGTTTAGTCATTTTTAGCTTCCTTATCGGGTATATAAATCAGTTCAGGTGTTAGGGTTATATCCTCAAAGTCTGAATAGTTAATGCCTGCGTTTATATCATTCAAATAATACGCCCCCTGGCTGCTCAATAGTTCTTTTAGGCTGTAATAAAGCTCAGTTACATTGCCATAAAGTTTCAGCTCGCGTTTAGCTTGCTTTTCACATTCTTTTGCTTTTGATCTGATAGCGCTTAGATCATTCCACCAGGAATAAACCTCAATTTTTTGCCCTTTATCATCAAAGAGACTGCCCCCTGGCTGCCTGATAAATTCGTCTTTATACTCGGATTTATGAAGCTTGCTTATCAGTTTTAGCCACTCTATCAGATTGCTTAGAATAGCGCCCCTGGCATAAAATAAACGATTATTCAAAGTTTCATAAGCCTTGCATACCTCACTATAACGCGCCCTGGCTGCTTTTTCCTCTATCGGGTCAAGGCTCTTGAAGCGATATGAAGCCAGGCGCAAAGCCTCTTTTGCCTTAGGAATTTCTATCAAAGCGTGAGCGCAATTCAGATAAATCTCATCAAAAGCTTGCCTAAAATTAGCCCTGCCCTGATTATCCTGCCTGATACTCTCAGTAACTTTTGCAAGTAACTTATCACGCTGTTTATAATCAAGTGCTAATACTGCTTTTACCAGTTCCTCAAATTCCATAGCTAAACCTCACAATCAAAAAAAGCGTAAAAACTGCTGCTGCTGCTGGATTATCAAAAGCCAGGATCACAATTCAAAAGCCCCTAAATATCTCTTTAATGGGTGCAACAATTGAGACATTTTTTTCATTATCTAAACTCTTAACGCGTTCCATTTCTGAATTCCTTTTCTCACGCGCCCCCGCTCATATATCGTAACTGGGTTGGTAATATCACCCCGTTGCCTTATTGATCTCTCTATCCGTTTAGTTTCTTTTGCGCTGTTAGAATATCGCAAGGGGGGGCATTGCCTGGCTTCTGCTTCTCTGTTTAACAGTGCCTTTAATGCCCCGTTCACCTTACGGGTACTGCCTTTATTAGCAGGTGATATACCCTCAGGAATTGTCCTGGAATTGGGCAACTGCTGGCATAGATCGCCTGATAATTTATCAATAAATAAGCCTGGGGTTTCACAGTAACTAATCAAAAACTCAGGGTTTTTTTGAGATATCTCTTGATAATTGCCCCATACTGCTATATTCGTTTTTTGCTTTATTTTTGCCCGTTTTTCTCGGTATTGCTGCGTTCTAATGGGTACTGCTGCAAGCGTGTTAAGCGTGTCTCTGCTTACGGGTTTTTCCTCAAAGCGTGTCAAAAAGGCTGCCCAGCTGTAACTAATCCAGGATCGCCCTGCAAAGCTCATAAGTTCCACATTAGCAGGCTTGCCCAGGCGTTCACACCCTGCAAGCGCTGCCCCCCTTGCCCACCCTGCCAGGCTGTATAAATCAAAGCCCAGGCGCTCACTCTTGACGCGTTCTATTAGCCCATATTCAAGCGCCGCGCTTATCCAGCGTGAGTACGTTGCCCTGCTTATGCCCAGGGCTTTCAAGTGATTTCTAAGTGCTTTTACTGGGATTGCTCCGCGCCTTCCCTGGCAATAATCCTTAGCGATAAACCAAAGCCTAAAAGCATTAGCTTGAAGCCCGTTATCTTTTGCGCTCAGGATTATCTCAGGGTAAAGTTTCACGCCCTACCCCTCACGCGCATTTCTTGTAAAGTCTAAAAAGCTTAGATCACGCTCTTTTAGCGTGTTTATCAGATAGTTTCCTGCCCCCGTAACTTTTAGGCAAAAGATAAGGTCTCTGATAAATTCAGCAGGCGTTCTATCAGCTTGATCTGATAAATCATCAAGCCAGGCTGCCCAAATATCATTAGCCCTTATTGATATGATCTTATTCAGTTTCCAGTTATCTTTATCGCTCATTCCTTGCCCAGTTTCCCCCTGGGCTCGAATAACAAAAAAGCCCAGGGCTTGCGCTTGCCTGGGCTTGATAATTTTTTACCGTTTATATAACCTTGTATTTTTTTGCTTTTCAGGTTATATATAAGTTAGTCAACTTGCTATGCCCAGCAAGCGCTCACACCCACCACGCCCAGCTGTCAACTGGGCTTGGTATTTTAATAAACAAAATACCAAAATAGTGTGAGTTCATTAAGATTGTAAAAGTTCTAAATCAGTATAGCATACTCGTTGCTCGATTTCCGAATATTTTAAGGTGATATTCGATCACAATCTCAAAAATATTTCTTGCTCTATTAACTAGTTACTTTTCAAGCCCTTTTTTAGGGTGTTTTTTAAAATGTTAATACAATCCATATAACTTGACTGCAAAAACGCCCTGATAGCAGGCTCTTGTAGGCGTTATTACTTGCCTAAAAGTTTTTTATACCAGGGGCGTTTCAGCTCGGATAGTTCAGCTTTTAGCGCTTCGATTGCCGCCCCCTGCTCATTGATCTGCTTTAACAGGTCAAGGTTATCAATTCTCAGCTGCTCAAAAGCCAGGGCAAAGTCTGAGATATTTATAAGCGCCTTATCGTTAGGGCTCACTCGGTCAACTACCCCCAGGGCTTCACTCACTTGGCTTGTACTCATTCCCTGGCTATAATAATCCTTTATTTTTCTAAGCGTTGCCAGGTCATCAATTGTATACTGCCTTTTAGTTCCCTTCCTGGGGCTCAAAAAAGGCTCAAATTCGCTTGCCCAGCGTCTAACGGTACTTCCACTTACCATAAGCGTTTCAGCGGCTTGTTTAGGCGTTATCATTGCTTTTACCTCATTCGCTCATAAGCGTTTCATAGAGGGATAATCGCCCGATTGTCGTTTGAACGTCAATCTCTGCCAACGTCCGCTTATGGTCGTTTGGGTCGTTTCCTGTGAGCGTTTGCTGCAGCTTCTATGCCAAGGCGATTTTCACCGTAGGGTTTTCCGGAGTGTGATGTCTTTTAGCGCTTACTGTTGTTCTGAAGGTGGGGGTGGTATCAATGGCGCCACGTTGGTCTCAAAAACTATCAGCCCAGGGCAACAGCCCATAGCACGGCGCCAGGCGTTCCAGAACTCCAACCAGGGCGAGCGAATGACCACTAAACGACCACGAAACGACTACGAAAAGAGACTGAAAACCACCCTTGACTCCCCGATTATTACTTATTATAATGTATGTTATAACAAGGTAAACGACCGGAGAGAACGAAATGGAAAGCAAAGAAATCACCACCCAAAACCCCGTATCACCGCAACAGCTGGACAAAATCAAGCAGCTGGTAACTGACCGAGTACGCTCGCCACATTCAAAAGTTATGTATGCCTATGCCCTTGACCAGTTCCTGAAATGGTATCAAGAACAGGGCAATCCTGGATTATCAAAAGCCACCGTACAAGCCCATAAAACCTGGCTTGAAGCGCCAGAACGCAATCAGGGCAAAGGTTATAGCCCAGCCACAATAAACCAGCGCCTGGCAGCCATTAGAGCCCTTGCAGAGGAAGCCACAGACAATGGACTGCTGGACGAGCACCACCTGGCAGGAATTGGCAGAGTAAAGGGCGAGAAAGCAGACAGCCAGCGACTGGGCAATTGGCTTACAGAAAAGCAGACTTGCCAGCTGATACAAGCGCCAGACACAACCACCGCAAAGGGCTTGCGAGATAGGGCAATCCTAATGCTACTAACCACCACAGGGTTAAGACGTTCCGAGCTGGTCAACCTGGAATTGGAACAATTACAGCAGAGGGCAGGTGATTGGCTGCTGGTCGATATCCTGGGCAAGGGCAAGAAACTCCGCAGCGTGAAAATCCCCAGCTCCACCTATGAAACAATTGACGCCTGGATAAAGGCAGCAAACATCACAGAAGGACGCCTATTCCGTTCAGTCAGTAAAGGTGGGGCAATTGGCGAGAATATGAGCAGCCAGGCTGTTCAAGACCTGGTCAAGATATACGCCAAGCAATGCGGCTTTGAAAACCTGGCAGCCCACGACTTGCGCCGGACTTCTGCCACCATTGCCAAGAACAACGGAGCGTCAACAAAACAAATACAAATCCAGCTGGGGCACTCATCGGAAATCACAACCGAACGATATCTAAAGACCGCTCAAAACTTCCACAATGCGCCCTCGGACACAATCGCCCAGGCACTCCAGGAGGTGGGGCTGGAATAGCTTAAAAGTCGTTCCAGAACGCCAAAAAAAGACCGAGCCAAAAAAACGCCCCAAAATCAAGAGTATTTGGCAGAAATAGGTAAAAGTTCAGGTATAAAACCCGTTACAATTCACCTATGAAAACACTATACTATGGCGATAATCTCGAAATCTTACGAAATAAAATCCCGGATAACAGCATAGATCTATGTTATATCGATCCACCTTTCAACTCCAAGAAATCCTATTTTCAGATTTATAACAACATTGGGGGCAGTAAAGACAAGGCACAGGCACAGGCTTTTGTGGACACCTGGACTTGGGATGACCGGGCAATTGCAGGGTATACAGAGATTACAACAAACCTCAATGGACGATTTATAAGGCAGGCTATTGAGTTAATCAAAGGCTTGGAGTTAGTTTTAGACACGGGCGACCTGCTGGCTTATCTGGTGCACATGACTTTGAGGGTGACAGAGATTTTCAGGGTATTAAAACCAACCGGGAGTTTCTATCTGCACTGTGACCCAACCGCCAGCCACTATCTAAAATTAGTTTTAGATGCAGTGTTTGTCAGTCAGGGGGGAGAGTTTCGGAATGAAGTAATTTGGGAAAGGGGAACTGCATCGGGCGGAAAAGCGGGGGGAAACAAGTTTGTTCCAAATCACGACGTCCTCTTGATTTATGCCAAAGACGTAAAACAACAATATTACGTAAGACAATACATTGAATATACAGAAGATTACATAAAAAAGAGATTTAAGTACACGGACGAAAACGGTAGACGCTATAGACTGCAATTAAATAATCGGAAGCAATACCTTGATGAAAGTAAAGGGAAACCTGTGTCTGATATTTGGACAGACATATTTCCAATAAATCCCATGGCAAGGGAAAAGTTAGGATACCCTACGCAGAAACCTGAAGCCCTTTTAGAGCGCATTATCAAAGCCAGCAGTAACCCGGGTGATGTTGTCTTGGATGCTTACTGTGGCTGTGGCACAACTGTTGCTGTGGCAAACCGTCTTGACCGCCAATGGATTGGCATAGATATTACTTATCACTCAATTGGTCTGATCTTGAAACGCCTTGCTGATGCAAACGGTGGACAGCTTCCAGCAGATATTATTGTGGACGGAATACCGCAGGATGTTGAAAGCGCAAGAGCACTTGCAAACCGGGATGATGACCGGGTGCGCAAAGAATTTGAAAAATGGGCAGTAATGACCTACACCAACAACCGGGGGGTAATCAATGAGAAAAAGGGTGCAGACAAGGGCATTGATGGGATTGTCTACTTTGCATCAGGACATAATAAAACCGAGCGCATGGTAATTCAGGTGAAATCAGGTGGGGCAAACCGGGGCACAATTGCCACACTCAAAGGGGATATGCAACGAGAAAGAGCAGAACTGGCAACACTTATCACCATGGACGAACCAACAAAACCGATGTTACAAGAAGCCAAAAACGCCGGGGTGTATGAGCATGCTCTAATGGGTCGCACTTATGACCGCATCCGAATTGTTACTGTGCGTGAGATTATCGAGCAGGATATAAGAATTGATTTGCCCTTGTCTTATGATGCAGTAAAGCCCGGAAAAAAAGGGGCAGATGATGGTCTTCAGATGCGCATTGATTTATAAAAACACTCGTTCCAGAACGACACGAAAAGACCGAGCCATAGTCAAACAATCAAGATAAAGGGAGAGGATAAGATGAACAAAAAAACCTGGATAATTATTGTTTTATTAGCCATAACCATTACAGCTTGCACCCAACCAGCAACCCAACCAGTAACGCAGCCCAATATACAAGCAACAATAAATGCAGGAATAGACCAAACGCAAACAGCACAAGAAGCTGCAGAACCAACCAGCACCCCGACAAACGCCCCAACGAATACACCAAAACCAACAAGCACACGAAGACCAACAAGCACACCTAAACCAACAGACCCGCCAAGTCTTGGCACCTTCAGTAATCCCTTTCCGTTTGGGTTTGAGGTTCCCATGGTAAGAACAGATGAAGACATTTCGTTTGTTGTAAAAGTCGAAGAGGTTATTAGAGGAGACGAAGCTTGGTCAATTATCTATAAAGCAAACCAGTTTAATGACCCACCCCCTGACGGATTTGAGCCAATTCTTGTCAAGATATATGTTAAGAATAAATCTTCAGCGGATTTCTTAGAACTCAGCATATACAATAGCTTGTCATTAGCAACAAAGGGGAATGTTTTAGACGGTTGGTTTTACAGTCCTTGTTGCTTAGATAGTGCTGGATTAGTCGAATTTGAGGTAAAACTGAATCCATCCGGAGAGCATACTGGATGGTTTGCATCTGCAGTACATATTGATGAAAACTCTCCAATGCTGGTTGTGGGAGCAGACAGCAGTGGAAAAGGTGGAGTTTATTTGTCTTTAAACTAACTACAAAAAGACCGAGCCAAAAAAACGCCCAAAAAACACAATTAAAAATCAAAAAGGTATAAAACAGCCCCCCGACCAACCTATAATCGAGGGGCTGCTGCTGTGTTTATCACAGCGCCAAAGAGAGACTATGCAACCTGGTTTCGCTCCAGTTCTGCTTGCAGATTTCTTTCGAGCTGTTCTTGTGTTCCATATCTAATCCATTCCGGAACGTGAATAGGTGCGAGCCTGTCGAATTGTCGACGGTCACGGGCAAACGCACCATAAAGCACCTGGTAAGCATACAGCGCCTGGATATTCTCGTCCTGCAGTGACTGACCCAGCATAAACAGCCTGGACTGGAAAGACGGGTTATTTCTAAACATTACCGCCAGGGCATATGCCAAGCTTCTATCACTACCAGCCCCATTATCAAATTGAATTGCCCTTGCCAGCAGGTCATCAATACCTTCACCCAGAGCACCGCCAGTAGGTTTAGCTTGCCCAAAAATAGCAGCTGTTCCAGCACTGGCACGGGTTGGCATAGTAGACTTTTCTATCCGGTCTATCAGCTCGTGGTCAACCTTGCCATTATTCCAGCGCCAAGGGTCGAGCGCCTGAATTAGCCAGGCTTCTCTATCTGAACGCAGCTTGCGTACTCGAACTTCCTGGATATCCCACTCCAGCCCAGCACGTTCTCGAATTGCCTTTGCCTTTTCAGCGTCCACAATTCCGGTAACATCTGTACCAGCTGGCAAGCCAGAAGGTGCGCCCTCTCCGTGAATGTCCAGATATGCCTGGATTGATATATCTTCGAGCCGAAACTCCGCCAGGTCGATATCGCCAGGTTGTCGGTCGTTTCCGGTTACAGGGTCTTTAGCCCAAATACTGGTTGGAAAGGTAACACGCCAAAAATTGAAATTCCTGGGGTCTTGGTCAATCAGGGCGCAATGCTGCCGCCAGATTTCTTGTTTCTTGTTCCAGTCATCACGTCGTTTTGTGCCGAACATTGTTTCTTGGAATTGTTTGAGAGATGCAGCCTCTGCCTCTGCTTTTGCTTTTGCTGCTGTGTTGTCAATGCTTGGCGATTGTGTTGCCAAACGGTTATATTCCTCAAGTTCTTGAAGTGTTGTCATTGTTTATTTACTCCTGAAAAAACCCAGCGATAAAGCCAGGTTGAATGTTTGATTGATTGTTTACCGTGCCAAAGCTTGCCGGTTTGAAAAGTCGAAAAATAAAGACCACATAAAAGGGGTGTAAAAAGTGAGCCAATTTTATAGACCATAAGAAAACACTTTCCAGCCCATAACCCCTGAAACCACACGCCCAGAATATTGCAAAATAGCAACGTCAGGATATCGTTCCAGGATAGCCTTGCCTTCTCGCAAGGTGTCGATATACCGCAAAGAAATATCAGCCTTAACTTGTGCTATTGAGCCACATAATCCCAATGCTTTAAGACCGCTATTAATCTTGCGCGTTCTGGAACGACTATTAGTTCTCTTGATGTGTCCAGGAATTACCCTCGAATTAGGCAGCTGTTCAAACGGAACACCGCCACTGTTGACCATTAATTCAGGTCGTCCTTCAATCGAGCCATAAGGCTGGAAACCGCCCCGCTTTCCTTCGTGGATTAGGACGTTCTCTTTTTGCTGTACCTTTGCCCGCTTTTCTCTGTTCTGTTGTGTCCTGCGCTTTACGCCCGTTATCTTTTCAAGCGTACGCCTGGAAATAGGCTTTGCCCTTTTCAGCTTCTTTTCAAGCCTGGTTTCCCCGTTCTGGTCTTTATAAATCCTGGGTGTTACAGTCGTTCTATCCCTGACTTGAAGTAAACGCCCAGCCCATAATTCAGACTTCCAGGAGCTGGTCAGCAACTTCTTTACAGGCATTTCAATCGGGCAGCCTAACCGACTAACACCTGCCAGCCTTGCACCGTCAACCCAGGAAACAATCCGATAATAAGCAGGGCGCTTATTGCCCCCTTCACCTTTTAGCAAGCCCAGGTCAAGGGCTTCCCTAATCCAGCGATTATAGGTTGCTTTTTTCTCGCCTAAACCTTCCAGGTGGTCTTTGAATAATCTTACTGGTACAGTTGCCCCGCCCTTGCAAAAATCTTTAGCCAGCAGCCAAACACGGAACGCCGAAGCTGAAACGCCGTTCTGTTCTGCACCAAAGACAAGGTCGGGATAAACTCTCACAGTGTTATCCCTATTGTTGCGCCAGTATTTGCCAATAAGGGAGAATCACGTCAGCAGGTACTTCCAGCGGTCGCCGTGGTCGATAATGAATGCCATCATTCAGCAGCCTGGCATTGACCAGCGCACCGGCAGATGACATCTTGAAATAAAAAATGAGGTCGCGCAGGTACTCGGAAGGATTGCGCCCGGCTTCATTTGCCAGCTGTTCCAACCACTGCACAATCGTATCGTCACAGCGAAACCGAACGCTGGTCGGATAACCCAGGTACTTTTGTTTTTTTTGTTTTGTTTTTTCTGCCATATAAACCTCCGTTCACCCTGGCAAGGGCAATAAAAAAAACTTCACACAACACCAGAAAGGGCTGCTTTTCTTGCCTTTCTGCCGTTATGTAAAGTTCCCGGAGGTCGTTCACTATACAGCTATTTGGTCTAATCAGAGTATTTGTTTTTTTTCTTTTTAGGGTATACTCTACTTAAACCAGCCCAGCAGCCTATTTGCTGGAAATCCAGAAGCTCCGTGTCCTAAACGGGGCTTCTTTCTTATTATGCCGTTTTCAATGTGCCGTGGTGAGAGTTTTTTTCTCACAAAAAAATTATACTCGGTTTCTACTCGTTGTAACCCTAAAATCAAGAGCAATCCCAATATTTTAAGATTCGGTCTAAAGGCGGCGCCGATAAAAATCCCTCGATGAGAGAACGCCCCTTATTGCCGCCAATTGCCAGCGCCTATAAAGTTCCCCTAATACAAGCTCACTTGAAAGAATATAACCCAGGCTTTTCTGGTATTTCCCTGCATAGGCAAATACTTACACCCCTTGGTTTCTGTAACAACATAAAACAGCCTAAAAATGGCTACAAAACGTCCAAATCGGGACATTCCACGACAGGTAGGATATCCCCCAATCAACCTCTGAATAAGCGCCTGTACCAGGGCTTGCGAAGTTCCTCAACCTCTGCTTGCAACGCCTTGATAAGCTCCGCCTGTTCTGTCAACTGGCTTTGAAGGTTGACGAAATGAACCCTTGCTGATTCCAACTCCCTGGCAAAGTCTGCAATATTTATCAGCGCCGAGCTTTGCTTCTCGTCTTGCTTCTTACGGTCAACAACTGGCAAGGCTTCTTTTACCTGGTCAGTTGTCAATCCCTCCGCATATAGGTCTTTTATCCTTGAAAAGGCGGCAATATCGCTCACTGAATAAAGACGTTTTTTCCCCTTGCGTGGGTCGAGAAAGTCCTCAAATGTACCCGCCCAACGTCGAAGGGTGCTTCCTGATACTGTAAGCGTTTCAGCTGCCTGGCTTGGTGTAATCATCTTTTTCTGCCTTTCCTGGGCATTCGCTCAAGCGTTTCATCGAGGGATAATCGCCCGATTGTCGTTTGAACGTCAATCTCTGCCAACGTCCGCTTATGGTCGTTTGGGTCGTTTCCTGTGAGCGTTTGCTGCAGCTTCTATGCCAAGGCGATTTTCACCGTAGGGTTTTCCGGAGTGTGATGTCTTTTAGCGCTTACTGTTGTTCTGAAGGTGGGGGTGGTATCAATGGCGCCACGTTGGTCTCAAAAACTATCAGCCCAGGGCAACAGCCCATAGCCCAGCGCCAGGCGTTCCAGAACGCCAGCCAGGGCGAGCGAATGACCACTAAACGACCACGAAACGACTACGAAAAGAGACTGAAAACCACCCTTGACTCCCCGATTATTACTTATTATAATGTATGTTATGTGTCCGATTGTGTCCATTTTTGTCCAGAATTACTGCCAAAACGAACCAGGCAGACACGCTTTTAAACGCGCCTGCCTGGTCAAATTCTGGTCCAGTTTTAGTTAAGTTCTGGTCCTAATCCGCGTCAATATACTTACACCCTACCACAGCGGACCAGTCCTCTTTGACGTGTACGCTTACCAGTTCGCGCCCTGTGTCCTGAGTTATGCGCTTTTCCAAAAGCAAAGCCAACTGGACCAGTTTGTCCAGCGGTAAGTCCGCTAATAGTTCTGCGTCTGACCGCCGGATAAGTTCGTCACGAACCGCGCCCAATAACCGCGCGTTTGCCTCAAACCTGTCACGTCTGGTTATTCTGAACTGTTCGGTTAGTTCTTGGACCTCGTAAAATTCTTGCTCTTTAATCTGGTCAAAGAGTTCACCCTGCCACTGCAATAGTGTATTTTTTGCTATGCCCAACTCCTGCGCGATTTTGTCAAAACTCAAGCCCTGTGCGCGTTTTGCCACAAATTGCAGTTTTTGCTCGTTACTGTACGCCACTGTCACCCCCGTTATTGTCCTTTGAATCGCGGTAAAGTTTGCGGTATTTTTCCGCTTGCCTTTGTGCGACAACCTGCGGATCACGGTTCATATGGTTCACCGCTATTGTCCTAAGATATAGTGGCGTGTCTGCCTTGTCGCGCGATTCTGCAATTGCAGTTTTAACGTATTTCAGCGTCACCCCCTCGTCCAGCCAATACTGGACCATATCCCAAAACTTCTGGTTTGGTTTGAAGTGCAGACCTGTTTCAGTTGTCCACAATTCCAAAACAGACTGAGAAAAATCATCAAAACTACTACGTCTTTTGTCACGCGTGACATCTGCGTGACTTCCGCGTGACATCTGCGTGACCTCTGAGTCTGTAGTCTTAGTCTTTAAATCTTTATCTTTGTCTGTTTTTGAATCTGTTTTTGCGTCTGTGTCTGGTTTTGGTTCTGCGTCTGGTTCTGTGTCTGGTTCTGTCCAGACTTCACCTTTTGCAAGTGCGCGTTTTTTCGCTTGCCTTCGCGCCCACTGTTCGCGCTCAACTTTTGGGGATGGTCCTTGTTCACTTGCGAACCTGCAGATATCCACCTGCCCGTCCTGCACCGCCACAAACCCCGCTCTTTGCAGTTCGTCCAGCGCGGTTTGCAGATCTGCGTCTGCCCTGTGCAGACTATAAG
>Ga0209719_1003179_pt1 | contig 15391 bp, 8 predicted proteins | sample AD_JPNAS2_MetaG_FD_184421 | JGI IMG/M metagenome (GOLD analysis project Ga0209719, IMG submission 184421) | Active sludge microbial communities of municipal wastewater-treating anaerobic digesters from Japan - AD_JPNAS2_MetaG (SPAdes) (version 2) | ecosystem: Engineered > Bioreactor > Anaerobic >...
GCAGCGGATGATTGTCCTTTTGGACGAGATGGCGGGAAAGATTCCCCAATTGGAATACGACGCCCGCCAGCCGAGCAAAGGCGCCCGTTTCTATCCGCATCAGCCGGGACTGACATCGCAGCAGATCCTCGACCAGTTCAAGGAAGAATTTGCCAAGCGGCCTATGGAAATCACCGACTGCTGGACAAAGCTTCTTTTTGCCCCGCTGACCGAGACCAAGGGGCAAAAGGCCTTGTTCGCCGGATATGTCATGGACAAGCACTGGAAGGACGCCGTCGTGGTCAACCAAGTGACCTATGACGGAGAGATTTTGGTGACGCCCTATTGGAAGGCAGATCTAGGCCAGCCGTTGCAGGATGCTTATACCCATTTTCGCCTGGTCTATCTGCTTAACCCCAGCACCCAGGCGGCATCGCAGATTCAAGATCCGCGTATCATCGTCATTGAGGCGGCGCCGTTGAGTGATGCGCTGAAGGATCACTGCTGCACCTACCTGGCCGCCAAAGAAATGTTCAAGGAGTACGATCCGAAGAACCAGAAAGGACCGGAGGCCGCTACGCACCGCAGCTATGCGGAATCCAAATGCGACGATGCGTTGGCGACGATCATCCGCTACCTGATTGAACCCTTTCAAAAGGGCAAATGCCTCACCCGCGACGATTTGGGGATCGATGTCATCGCCGCCCTGAGCAAGACAACGCCCGATCAACGCCATCTGGCCCTGCTGAGGCCGACCATCGAAAATGCCTATTCCCAATTCGGCAAACTGTTTGAGGTTTTCAAGATCGAAAAGCCCATCCTGCCTGCTGATGCAAAGAATCTCTTTGTGGGTTTGATCCAGGGGGACAGCACCACGGCCGTGCGCAGCACCCTGGAAAAGAAGGCCGTCGGGCTGAAGTTGGCTGTCGCGGATGATCCACGGCGGCTGAATCCCCAGCATAGCGAACTCTTCAAGATGTTCGACGAACGCCTGGCCAAAGCGCCGGCGGTATTGCTCTGGCCGTTGATCAAGGAGTTTTCCGGTTGCCCGTACGGCATTCCGCCTTATCTCCTGACGGCAATGTTGCTGATCTATGTCCGTCATCGCGGCGTTCCGACGCCGGTTGAGATCGAACTGAAACCCGACCACAAGCTCACCAACCAGAGCGGAAAACATCTGGCCAAGAACCTGATAACCCGGACCAATGTCGTGGAACTGAGTTGGCAATCCAACATGGAAAACCATTTCAACACCCTTGCGACGGTATCGGGACCCAATTGGAACAATATCCAGTCTTTCGCCAAATTGATCTGGCCGGATGCGAAACCGGCGACTCATCCGCAAGAGATCGATGACCAGATCAGCGGATTTCTGGCCCATTTGAAGAGCCAGAGCCCGTTAGTCAAACTGGCAAAAGAGAACCTGCAAACGCTGGCCAATGGGTTGGGCGACGCTATTTCCATCGAGGACAATCAAACTATCACACGGGTCATCGATCTCTGTGCCGCAGAAGACTTGGAGGCCTTTGAAGTCCAGAGAAAGACCATTGCCGCCGATGTCATCGGCTTTAAGACGGTCATCGACCGGGTTGCCTCCCTTCGGCAGCTTTCGGAGAAATCCACCCAAGTTCTGCAGATGTTCAATGTGCTTAAGCAATGCGATACAGGCGACAATGAGGATTTAACGGCTCAGAAAAGCCTTCTCCTTGCCCGTTACAAATTGCCCTCCATGATCGGAAGTCCCACCCTCGTCGCATCCCTATTGAACGAGACAGAGAAGTTTTTTCAGAAGTTGCAAAATGCTCAAGAGGTTCACGCTAAACGGATGCTGGATATCCTGAAGAAGATCAAAGAGACGCTGGGACACGCTGCGGGCCTGCTCAAGGGTCTGGGTCTTCTCAACCAGCTTGCCACGTTGGGGCCGCCCCAGGGCCATGAGTTGGCTGATATATTGGAGAAGCTCACGAATCAGGTGGACAAGGAGCTGATGGGCGGATCGACGCTTCACCACGGATTGTCCTACAAGCCGCCTGAGGAAGAAGCAAAAGACATCCAGAAAAAGATCCGGCAGGCTTTTGAAAACCGGTCCGGCATCCTGCGCAGCCAACTGGAAAAGGTCATCCAGGGTAAAAAGCAGGATCAAATCAAGACCCTCGTCGATCTGATTCAGATCAGCAAGTTGCAGGAATTTGCCGCATCGCTTACGCCGGCAATCATCGAGACGATCAGAAAGATCTTGGAGGAGGCCCGAACGCAAGTGGAACGCACCCGTGCTCTGCAAACGATCGCAGATACGTTCCCCACCGTCGGTGAAGAAGACCTCGATCAGTTCCTAATGGAATTGCGGCAACTTCTCCAGAAGGAATTCAAAGAAAAGGCAAAAGAAGGCAAGAAAATCCTCCTCAGCCTGAAATAGGGGAAACGATGAAAAGCAAGAACAGCATGGAGCACTTCATCAAAGAACATGCGCATCCCTACGATGCCGAAAAGGATGCCTATGAAAAACTGCCCTACGACAAGCCGGTCGAGGCGGGGAAGAACACGCCGATCTACAACGCCCATTCCTATCACACCAAGGTTCCCTATCAGGGGATCATCCCGTTCATCGACCATTACACGGAATCCGGTGATCTGATCCTGGATCCCTTCTGCGGATCGGGGATGACAGGCGTCGCCTCCCTTCTCTGCCCGACCGGGCCGAGAAAAGTGATTCTCAACGACCTTTCCCCGGCGGCCGTCCATATCGCGCGGAATTACTGCACCCCCTGCGACGTGCAGCAGTTGAAGAAGGAGTTCGAACGCATCAAGGAGGCAGTGAAGGAGGAGTTTGACTGGCTTTATGGAACCGAACATGTGGATCCGGAGACGGGTGAGACCATTCCGGCGACGATCCAGTACATGATCTGGAGCGATGTCTATGCCTGCCGGCCGAAGAAGCACGACACCCATAAACATCCCATCAGCCCCGACGGTTGCGGCGGCGAAATCGTTCTCTGGGATGTGGCGGTGGACCATGAAAACGGACAGATTGAGGATAGCTTTGTCTGTCCACACTGCGGCGAGACCTGGCGCAAGACGGAACTTACACTTCTCCGTTCTGTGCCGGTGAGGACCAATTATGCCTATACTGTTCCCGTAAAAGGGAAAAAGACGCCCAAAAAACCAAAGGTGCGGCGGATAGAGCGGCCGGTCAGTGCGTTTGAACTCCAACGGCTGAAGGAAATCGAGGAACGGGAGATTCCTTATTGGTATCCGACAACGCCTTTCGACAACACCCGTGAGATGTGGCGCGGGGTGCATCGTGATGCCGGAATTACGCGAGCCTGTGATTTCTACACGAAGCGGAATCTGTGGGCGCTGGCGAGACTATGGGAAGAAATTGCTAAAGCACACCAAAAGCTCCAGGGTGGTCTTTCGTTTGCCTTCACTGGTGTGTGCATGGGGGTCTCTCGTATGAATCGTTTCGTCCCGGGAAAGACTTCCTATCCATATAAATTGCAGCCTGGCGTGCTATATATTCCTGCGTTAATGAAAGAATACAATGCGTGGTGGGGATTTACAGATAAACTTTTGTTGAGAATAGTAAAGGTTTACAAGGAGTTTGAAAAGTTTATTAGTTTAGAGCACTTGTTTCTTAACCGACCTGCTGGTGATCTACAAATTCCAGATAATAGTGTTGACTACATTTTTACCGACCCCCCCTTCGGTTCCAACATTTTTTACAGTGACTGTTCATTCCTATGGGAGTCTTGGCTGGGGAAATTTACCGATGAAGCCAAGGAAGCGGTCTGGAACAAGAGCCGCAAGCCCGAGGAAGGGGGCAAGACTCTCGACGGCTACAAGACCCTGATGGCGGAGTCCTTTCGAGAGATGTACCGGGTTCTCAAGCCCAACCGCTGGGCGACAGTGGTCTTCTCTAATTCCGACGACCGCGTCTGGGAATCCATTCAGGATGCGGCCTACCAGACCGGCTTCGTGATCTACGGCGGCAAGGAATTCGACAAGATGCAACGGAGTTTCAAGGGCCTCCGGGGAGAAAAGGGACAGGAAAAGGTCATCTCCAAGGATGTTCTGCTGAACCTGCACAAACCAAACACGCCGCTGGTCCGCAGCCGGGAACTGACCCGGATCGCAGACGTGGAAGGGTTCATCCTGCAACAGATCAAGGAATATTTGCAGTATCTCCCGCCCGACGCCTCAACAAGCGAACGCACGATTGAAGCCATCACCCGGGCGGTGCAACGCCGGGTCCTCGAACAGGGCTGCTCCATGCAGGGGTTCAGCGCAGGATTCATCGCCGATGTCCTCCATAAGGCGCGCCAGAAATTTTCTCTCCTGGATGTCGATGGCATTTGGCACCCTGCAAACGGCTATCTCGATAGCCTCCTTATCAGGAACGAGACATCGGCCATCCTCTGGCTGACGGGCCTTCTGACTAAAAAGGCATTGCGACTGGATGAAATCGACCCATTATGGAAACAGGAGCGCCTGCGCGGAGGGTACAAGGGGCTCCGCGGACTTCAGGACCTCCTGGAAGATTTTTTCATCAAGGATCCCGACGGGTCGTATCGCGTTCCCGACGATCACGAACGGCACGCACTCAAAGGCCAGGATGAAGAGCGACTCCTGCGGGAATGCGAACGCTTCGTGGATGGCAAATTGGATCGGGAGCCGTCGGTCGAGGAATTGTTCAACTGGATAAAAACCCTTTCCGAAAGGAAGCACTGGCAACGGATACTGGATATGGAGCCGCATTTGGGGCGCTACGAGGACTGGAAGCAGCTGCCGGAAGGCAAGGCAACGCAGGACCGGATACGACTGGCACGGGCGATGGGGCGTCAAAAAGAGGAACCCAAAACCATTACGCCGGGAAAACAACAGACACTTTTCTAAAGGGCCATGAAAAAGAAACAATCATTGCTTGATGTGTTGGATCATCGTCTGGCCGCCATGCCGGAGGCCACAAGGCTCGCCATCGCCCTTGATCCTCGACGGATGATCGAGGCTGCATCCCCTTACCGGGATCGGGATGGAAGAGACTGGCAGGTATTTTACTACGACCGGAACGATCTCGATCTGCGATCACGCCTTCCGAAACTCCGGGACATGGATCAGCGCCTGCTGGTCATCGTTCATGGAAGGGAAGCTGGCCCGTCGTCATGGAACGTTGATTTGTCGTACATTCCCGATCTGGTCGAAGAGGCTACGGGGATCATTGATTGCAGCCCCGCAGGCGCCCTTGCCGGGTTGATCAGTGAAACTCTTCCCGACTGCCTCTTTGATGAGCCGCTTCTTTCTCTGTGGTCCCATCAAATCGATGATTTTATCCAGAATCAGAAAAAATTCCGGAAAAGCACCGGCGAAGGCAAGGCGATGAATCGCTTTGACGCCATGGCTGTGGCACTGGCCACGAGCAATCCCGAACTAAGCATTGACATCCTGGCCAATCTACCCACCGATCCAATTGACAAAATTATCACCTATCTTCATCTGGCCATCGAAACGGAAATGATGGAAAGGGAGATGACTGTCTTGACGGAAATGATGCGGGGCAACTCGCCGGGCAAAAGCATCCAGGCATGGACGGGCATTGAAAAAACGGATCTTCTGAAATTCGTCTATCTGGGGATGGCCGCCGACCGCTTCGCCCTTCCCAAGGGAACGGAAGCGCTCCGAAATTTGGGATTTCTGGCCTTCAACCCTGATGCGATGGGAGAAACGCCCGAAATCGTCTGGAAACGCCTGAGGCAGGACCGGCAGTTCCTACAGGCACTGACAAGCACCGTGGAAGACGACACGGCCTTGTTAAAGGACGTCGAAAAACTGGTGCAGCTCTTTTCTTTTGGGTCTTTCGAGGATGGCCTCCAATCCTTTGCCGCAGAATCGGCGCCTGCCGTAGCAACCTGTCTGGGCCGACACTTGATCGAGTGGATGATGCCATCGAAGGAAGGGCGAGGCGCCCTGGCAAATTGGACGGGCAAGGAATCCCTGGAAAGAGACGCTTATCCCAAATCAACGCTTGCCCTGAAGGCGCGGCGCTACCGTGAATTGATCCAGAAACTCTGCTGGGTGGAAGGGACTCTCGCGCATATCCCTGCTCCGGCGGGAAACCTGGCATCCCTGATGAATGCCTATCGCGACGCAGGCATTCACCTTCTGGAGATAAAAGAAGCGGAACTCCTGGACATCCTCCGTCTGCTCAAGGATAAAGCCATCAGCGATGTCCTGAAACCATACCTGCAGAATCTCCGGGAGCGGATACAGAAAACCTTGGACCTTTATGATCATGCCCTGTCTGCCATGATTCAAGCGGATTTTGGCACCTACCAGAATTTCCCTGGATTGAATACACAGATCCTCCGCAACCTTATCCAGGCGGGACAACCGCGTAAAGAAAGGGTCTGGATTATCATTCTCGACGGGATGCGCCTGGATACCTGGGATACCTTGATCTGGCCCCGCCTACGCGAACATTTCGAGCTGGATGGAAGCGAGCAGCTTTACTTGACCACGCTGCCTTCATTCACCGATATTGCCCGACTGTCCTTCATCGCCGGGAAGCTGCCGCCGCACTGGAAGGACTACCATCATCTGTTTACATCTGATCACAACATCCTGCTGTCCCGTCATCTGGGCCTCGGCAAGGATGAATCCAAGAAAAAACTCAAGATCGTGGCCAGGGTCGAGGAAAAGACGGAACAGGCGGAACTCGATTTCGACGCAGCCCAATATTGCTGTCTGATCTTCAATATCAGCGATAACTGGATCCACAGCGAACAGGGCAGTCTCGTGCAGGTCAACGGGATCGTCCGGGATAAATTTGAAAAAATGGTGCTCCCGGAATTGATCGACAAGGTGGAGACCGGTGATATCGTTGTGGTGACGAGCGATCACGGGTTCGTCGAGCTGAAAAAGGACCATTCCCTCCAGATCAAGGATCTTAATATGGTCGGGGGGGTAGCCGACAACATCAGATATCGGTATCTAACAAACGGCGCTCACGATCAGGGCATCTCCATTACCTATGACAAGGCGCATCAGTGGTGCCTGGCCGTCGGCTCGTCCTGGTTTGAACGCCCCAAACCTACGGGGAAAACGCCCCGCTATTCTCATGGCGGTATCTCTCTGGCCGAGATGGTTGTCCCGGCAGTACGCATCAGAAAACGTCCGGCAAAGGAAATGGGCCTGCTCCTTGAAATCGTGCCGCCTCCGCCTTGCACGGCGGGAGAGAGCATCAAGATACCGGTCAAACTGGAAAACCTGGGATCCATAAAAATAACCGTCTCCCTTTCCTGCCTGGTATCCGGCCGTTTGGCGGCGCAGGAGTCCGTCGATCTCTCCGCCGGCGCGCCATACACATGGCTGGTGCCGTTGAAAGCAGATCCAAAGGCAAATCAGGCAACGATCACCGCCCAATATACAATACCCGGAAAAGGTAAGAAGACCGAAAAAAGACACGTGACCGTTCCCATCAAAGAAGTGGGGACAAAAGTGGAGATGGATACGAGTGCGCTTGATGTCTTTGATAACATGTAAGGCAAGATAGAGGAATCACCATGACCGAGAAAGAAGCCAATCACTACCAGTTCACACCCCTTGATCATAAGGTCCAGGAGCTGATGTCCGACAGGATCATCCTGAAAAGCCTGACAAGGTGGAATGACGCCTATAAAGAACTGCCCCGCTTTGTGATGGAATACCTGGTGGCCCGTTTTGTCGACCCGGCCAATCCCGTAACCGGCCAGGCAAAAATTGACCGTATTCTCACGGAAAACTGGGTGGACAGCTCCGAAAAGGAATTGATCAAAAGCCGGATCAAAGAAAAAGGGATTTATAATCTTCTGGGCAGCGTACAGGTGCGACTGGATGCCTCCAAGGACCATTATTGGGTCACCGTGCCCGCCATTGGCGAAAATACCGTCCGGATCACCAGGAACATCCTCGTCGAACATGGGGACAGTCTCCTGGCCGGCGGAGCGTGGGGCACCTGCACCCTCGAATATGACAACAATTACAAAATCGGGAGCCGCATTTATCCCTTTGTGATGACCGAGTTCAAACCCTTTCAAATCACCCGCGTCAGCCTCGATGACTATTGCGAAAAAAGGAGATTATTGACCACGGAAGAATGGATCGATCTTCTTATGAACACGATCGGCTTCGATCCGTCTTTCTATACCCTGCGGCAGAAATTGCTTTATCTGCTTCGCCTGGTGCCCTTTGTGGAGAAGAATTACAACATGATCGAGCTGGGTCCAAGAGAGACGGGAAAGACCTATACCTACCGGAATACGTCATCCCGTTCCTTCGTCATCTCCGGCGGCTCGACAACCCCGGCGACCCTCTTTTACCATAAAGGATTGAAGCGGCTTGGTATCATCGGACAGCGGGACGTGGTCTATTTCGATGAGATCGGCAGAACGCGCTTTGCCGATGCGGACGCCACGGTAAACATCCTGAAAGATTACATGCAAACAGGATTGTTCAGCCGAGGAGATCAGGAATTTAACGCAACGGCAAGCATCGTCCTGGCCGGAAACATTGAAGTTGCCACAGATAACGGCAATCCGAAACCGTCAGATCGATACGCGCACTGGCTCGCGGTCCTTCCTGCGGAGGTTAATACCGATACGGCCTTCATCGATCGGCTCAATGCTTATGTTCCCGGCTGGGAATTCCAGAAAATCAGGAAGGAAAGATACGCCAAGGGCTACGGCTTGATGACCGACTATTTCGCTGAAATACTCAAGCGGCTCCGGGAAAGGGCAATACAGACCATGGTTGCCGCCAGCGTTGATTTCGAGGGAGAAACGAGCCGTAACCAGGATTCCGTGCAGAAGACGACTTCGGGCCTCATCAAGCTGATCTTTCCCCACCGGGACGTGGATACCATCGAAGCGGAGGAAATGAAGATGTGTCTGGATCTGGCTATCGAGGCGCGGCAGATCGTTTATGACCAGATGGCCGTCATCAGTCCCGGTGAATACCAGAAGAGGCGCATAACGGCGCGCATGAAACGTTAAGAACCCATGGATTCTGAAAGCCAAAAGAGAAAGATTCGCCGATTTATCAAAGGCGCCATAAAGGATGGCATCGATCCCTTTTGCATCTACCAATGGATCGAACGTTGCCACTTCGAAGGATGGTGGGAAATGGGCGTTGCTTTGGGATCTCAGCTACAGCCCAACTCGCTGAATAAAGACTATGAAAAACGATTGGAGTTTATTCTATCTGAGTGCAGACGGAACCATGAGCGGGAGAAAAAAGCCCAAAACGCTACTATGGGAGAAATCATTGACTCCTTGGATGGCGGGGAAAAGGATGAAGCCCTGCAATTGTTGAAAAAGTTAGGCATCCGCTTGGATATGAAACGGAAGGATATTGAACAAATCGTACAGGGCAGGCCATCTGCAAGCAGGCCTACAATCGATCATGATTTTACAGGCAAGTCCGTTCGGGGTTTTCGCCTCCATGGTCAGACATATCCGGCGCGTACCCATAAGGAGGCATATCTCAAGGTTATACAATTCGTTTTTCAACAGAACCCTCAGGAAAAGAATCGGATACTCACGATTGAAGGCCGGAAACGAAAATATTTTTCCTGTAACCCGAAAGAGCTGACAAAATACCGAGAGCGCATCCCCGATTCGGACATTTATGCCGAACTGAATGAAAACGCGAACACCTTGTATCGGCGGGGCAAGGAAGTGCTTCAACTGTACGGGATGGATTATGGGTCATTTGAAATCTTGACGGATTGACCGGCAGGGCTCTGCATGAACGATTCCACGCAAAAACGCCAGATTCAAAGATTTCTCAGAGGGCAAGACAAGAGGGACATTGACGCCTTCTCTATCTACCAGTGGATCGAACGCTGTCATATCCAAGGGTGGTGGGAAATGGCGATAGAACTATCACCGAACATCCCACCAGGCTCATTAAACCCAGAGTATCAAAAACGATTGGAAGTCCTCCTGAAAGAATGTCGCATCAAACAGGGGAAGCCTAATGGAGAAAAACCGGATGGACCGATCATGCAGCCAGGCAGGTCGGATCGTCGTCCCGTAAGGAAGATTGTTCGCGGGCCGGAGTCGCCTCGTTCCAATCTGCCGATAGAAGGGCCTCGCTTTGATAATAATTCAAACAGAGCTCTCCTTTATATTTACTCTGTCTTACATTACATGGAGAAAAAATATAGTTTTGTTGACTCCGCCCATAAAACAAAAGATAAATTTGAGATAACCTATCAGACCGTAGACGATGCATGTGCACGACGTTTTGCTGGAACGGTTGATATTTTTCAAAGATGGTACAGGGGCAGCGAAATATTGCAGAGACTGAAAGACCATTTCCACCTCAGTCACCATGATTACAGGATTTTTGAAGAATTGCTCACCAATACATACAAACGTGATCTATGAACAGTGAAGTTCAACTGAGAAAAATCAATCGGTTTTTGAAGGGTAAAGGCAGAAAGGAAATAGATGCCTTTTGCATTTACCAGTGGATAGATCGTTGTCATTTCGAAGAATGGTGGGATGCTGCCGTTGCCCTCGGATCGTTTATACCGCCCAACGCGCTGAATCAAGATTATCAAAAACGCATCGAGTTTCTCCTCGGGCAGTGTAGAAACCAAATCAATCAGAGGAAAGATCAATTCGTAGAAATCGGAAATCCCCAAGACCCTCAGGCATTTCCAATCCCGAAAGTCTTTATCGACATGGCGGAAGAGTTGGGATTGAGGCTGGAAGGTCGTGGGCATAGTCGCATGAAATTGAAATATCTTGATAAGAGACTTCTCTTCCTGGAAAAGATGACCTTCGAAACGTGCACCTTTTACTTCACCGATCGAAGCTGCGATTCCTTGCTGACATGGCTTGATAAAAATGGCTTCGATTATCTTGCCGATGACATGAGACTGACGAAAAAGGCCGCTGATGAACGCCGTCCTCGGATGAGAATCTCCTGGGATGATGCGACGTCCATTTTACCGATCCTTTTTACGAGGGAATATCTTGTTGAAATTGAAAAAGCATTAGCTGAAAAAGACCAGAAATCCTCGGCTTCATCGAAATGGAACCGATTTGGTCATCGCATCGGTAGTCAAGCAGCCAAGATCGACGATCTACTTCTGGACGGTGCCTCTCTTGCCAGCATTGCAGTCGCTATCGGCAGCACTATGGGAAGAGTAAAAGGGCATATTAGGCATTTGGAAAATGAAAAGGGCATCCCTGTCATCAAGAAGGGGAGCATCTACAAGATACAGCCGGAAGATATTCCGGTAGCAGTTGGGAAAACGAATCGGTCTAGCAACATCAGGGAGTTGCGGCTAAATTTCTGGAGCGCCTTTAAGACGTTTGTTTTAGAGAATCATTCCAAGCTTAACATTAGGAAGGTCTATCCCGAACATTGGCTGGACATCTATTTCGGCCATCCCCGCTGCCATATCTGTATGACCATCAACATCAGACGCAATCTCATGACCTGCGAATTGTATATACCCGACTCAAAAAATCTTTACCGAAAGCTTTTTGATAATCGCGGTGTCATCGAGCAGGAACTTGGCGAATCACTGCAATGGAACGAGTTACCCGGAAAGAAGGCGAGCCGCATAAAATTGATCCGGGATGCGGATGTGCCTAATCCGGAAAATTGGGATGAATATTTCAAATGGTTAAAGGAAAAGACAGAGGATCTACAAGAGATCTTTTTGAAATATGCGTAAGCTACAATGGATGATTATGTTTAGTGCTGATGATGGGGTAGCTTTTCTTGGTTTGAACATAGATTCATGCGGGAGGAGACGCTTATGTGGAATAATATCAAGGCAAATTTAAGCCCCGGTCAGCAGCTCCTGACACCCGGCAGAGGAATCCCCGCGAACAGACAAAGGCCCTTTATCATTACAGCTGTTTCCCCAACACATATTGATATCGAAATCGGGAAATCGCTGACACCGAATCGCCTGCCGCGTGCAATGTTTGATGCCGTTGATCATTTTTTTCGAAGCAAGCCAGCCGGCCTTTTAAGAATAGCCGCTGAACATGCGGTCATCCCAACGCAGGATAGTGTCGATGAAGTAGCCCGCGCCGCTGTCCATTTTCCTCGTGCGATTGGTAACTACGTCGCCGCAATTTTAGAGGCCGCCGGCTGTGTAAGATATTTCATGAACGGCGACCAAAAGTGCATTCGGATTTAGCAAATAAATTGGGGGCTCCGATGTCTGAACCAACTGCAATCACTACCGTTGACGATGCTTATCTTTGCCAAATTATCCAGAGCGTCAAGAGACGTCTTGTTTATATGACGCCCGGGATGTCTGATCAAGTAGCTGAGGCGGTCTGTAGGAAATGGGACGAATTACCACCAGAAGCTATCAACATCATACTCGATGTTGACCCTGAAGTATGTCGGATGGGCTTTGGAACGATCGATGCCCTCAAAAAATTAAATGAAAAAGCCAGAAAACTCGGAAGTGCAATACATGAACAGCCCGGAGTAAGGATTGCACTGCTGATCGCAGATGATGTAACGCTATTCTATGCGCCAACGCCACTGCTTATCGAAGGTGGTTCAGATACTCCGGTTCGCCCGAATGCCGTTAAACTAAATTTGGTGCCCACTGACATTGCCAAAGATATGGGGCTTGAAAAGGCCGGAGGCGGGGCCACCGTAGGAACCAATCCCATAAGTCCTACAAAGATAATGGAGACTTCCAACGATCTAGTTCGCAATCCTCCAATGAAGTTCGATATTGCCAGAAAGGTGCGCGTTTTCAATTCACAAATTGAGTTCGTAGAATTCGAGTTAAGGGGTCATCAAATCGGCAAAAGGAAGGTCAATATACCGAGCGACCTACTTGGTTTGGCAAAGGATGACAAAACCAAAAAGCTGTTACATAGTTCATTCCAGTTAATCGATGATGAAGACACCAAGATATCAGGTGAGGAGATTACTGCACACAAGGAAAGGATTGCCGATGATTTTCTCGTCAATCTGCCCAACTTTGGGAATGTCATTCTTAGGAGCAAAAAGGAGGAGTTTGAAGCTGCAGTAAAGGAACTTAAAAAACACATCGAGGATTTTCAAAAGGAACTCGAAGCGAAACTTCAGAAGGCCATCGACAATAATCGCTTGGCGCTAGTCAATGCCCTTGCTCCGGCTGTTATCGCGCAGACCCCGGAGCGGTGGAAAAAATTCTTACCTTCAAAACCGTCCGCAGCTGATATTCGACAGGTATTGGATTGTGAACTTACAGACCATTTCGGCTCTGCTGAAAGGAACCTCAAGAAAATAGATGTATCTTTGATTTTCAAAGGGGTCACTTACGAAACGCTGAATAATCCGGAATTTATAAAAACAGTAAAAAAGAAAATGCCTATCCTCAAACTCTATGAGGAGTATGAGGCTGCCAGGGAAGCTCAGCCAAGCTTATTCGATAAATGATCAGGACGTAGGCATGTCATTTTTTCACCGTTATATCGGCATCGATTATTCGGGAGCCCAAACGCCGACATCGAGCCTTAAAGGGCTGCGGGCTTATATGGCTGATTTGGGCACACTGCCGACAGAGATACAACCGCCGCTGAGCGCCCGAAAATATTGGACAAGAAGGGGTATTGCCGAGTGGTTGGTCGAGCAACTACAAGAAGACCATTCCACCATTGTCGGTATTGATCACGGCTTTTCTTTCCCCCTGCATTATTTTGAGTCTCACCATCTGCTGCCTGACTGGCCGACCTTTCTCGACGATTTCCAGCACCACTGGCCGACAGATGGTGATAATGTCTATGTTGATTTCATTCGGGATGGTCTTAGAGGGAATGGCGCCGACCGAACGGGCAATACCCGTTGGCGTCGCTTGACAGAGGAAAGGGCTGGTTCTGCCAAATCGGTCTTTCACTTTGACGTGCCGGGTGAAGTAGCCAAATCGACGCATTCCGGAATACCTTGGTTGAGATACCTTCGCCAGAAGTTGACTGATAAAATCCACTTCTGGCCTTTCGATGGCTGGGAACTCCCACCAGGTCGTTCGGTAATCGTGGAGGTTTACCCATCTTTATGGAGCCGGGGTTTTGTCCGCGAAGGCCGCAATCAGGACCAGCATGACGCTTATTCAGTGGCCAGATGGATGCGACAAGTTGATCTCGATGGCAGCATATCAACATTCTTGTCACCGTCGCTGCCCCCCGCAGAACGTACGCTTGCCAAAGTTGAGGGATGGATACTTGGCGTGATGTGACAAAATGAAGCGGAACGAGCTGTGGTCATTGCTACATAGGAACAGAAAACCTTCAATTCATTCGATCAAATAAGGATCGACACGTTCTCCTTTGCCACGTTCAGCATATACCCCACCTTCGGCCTGGTAAAGATCAGGGTCTCCAGTTCTCCCGGTTCTACGGCGATTTTTCCCGCGACGGCTTTCCTGATTTGGGCGATGAAGCGGCGCTTGTGGTCGGAGATCTGGCGTTCATAGGGTTTGTTGGACCCGTCGTACTTCATGGGACCGGGCCAGAGGCGGCGGTAGATCTCGTCACGGGCTATGGTCTGCTTCGGCTTTCCCGCCAGGATCAACAGGTACTGGAAGCTGGCCGGTTGAAGCTTGATCGGACAGCCTCGGTAGAAAAAGAGCTGCTGCCCTTCGTCCATGAAGATGACCGGCGGATCGGCAATCCATTCCCGCAGGTCTTTGGCGTCGGCAAGGCGGGTGCGCAGGACGGAAAGAAGTATTTTATCCTGGAGGATGTCGGCAAGGGTACGGGGAAAGGAGATGTCACCAGCCGGGGGCGCGATTGGCAGCGGCGCGGCTTCTGAGTCCGTCCTGGTTTGATCTGTGTCCGTGTTGGTTTGTTCGGATGTCTCGCAGATCCCTGTTGTCGCTTTCTGATCCGTCGCTTCTTCCTGTTTCTTATAGTCCTTGTGGAAATGGCGGTAGAGGCGCTCTGCCAGATGCTTCGGCAGCAACCTTTCCAGTTCCGTGAACGGTAGCTCAGCGACGGCCTCAGGTGTGTCGTAGCCTTCGGCGATCAGACGATTGATGTAGGTCCGGCCCAGGCCCCGGAGGCGGATCTTGGAGAGGGCCAGTCCCTTTTCCGTGACGCCGTAGATCAGCCGCTGAGAGAGTCTTTCAATCCGGGCGATGGCCCGCGGGTCCCAGCGGATCTCTTTGGCCAGGGAGGCCAGGGTCTCGGCCAGCCAACTGAAGTCCTCGCCCACCCGCTTGATGGCGCCGCTGAAGACCTCGTAGCTGTTCTCGATCTCCTTGGTCTCCGCATTCGAGATCCACCGGTTCATCATGAGGGCCTTCTTGACGGCCCGCTCCTTCTCCTGGGAGAGCATGCCCGAGATCTTCCAGACGGATTGAAAGACGGGCTTGGTCTCCTCCATGCTGTCGTGGATCGCCTGCTTC
>Ga0209719_1003180_pt1 | contig 15391 bp, 12 predicted proteins | sample AD_JPNAS2_MetaG_FD_184421 | JGI IMG/M metagenome (GOLD analysis project Ga0209719, IMG submission 184421) | Active sludge microbial communities of municipal wastewater-treating anaerobic digesters from Japan - AD_JPNAS2_MetaG (SPAdes) (version 2) | ecosystem: Engineered > Bioreactor > Anaerobic...
TATGCGACGTTGCTTGCCTAGTTCAGGTAACGCATAGCCGGATTTGGGCAAGGTTGCATGGAGAACCTTTCATCTGTGGGTTCTCCATAGGGTCTTTTGAAGTCGCAGGGCACTGCCAAATGGCTTGAGCTGGTTAGTCTGGCATCGGGCCAGCAGAGGTCTTGCGGCCGAGCAGATGCGCCAAAGTATCCGCCTGCTCCCCTACTCGCGGACGCTCCAGAATACCAGCCTGCCCACTTCTACTGATCCGTGAGAATCATGGATCCGCCCTGCATGTGCAGGTACACCTCTTGTCCGTGCGCGAACATGCCGTGACGAGCCGGGTCAAAGCTCACTGCTTTGAGCTGGGCGCCGTCGCATTCGATGTCATACTCCGCTTTCTCTCCTAGGTAGGTAACCTGTACGATGCGTCCCTTCGGCGCGGGCCCATCCGGTTCCGAGCTCAGGTCCACTGACTCGGGCCGGATGAGCAGCGATACTCGTTGCCCTACTGCGATCGACATGCTTGGCCCGCATACCGTGAAGCTTGTAGCTCCGAAGGAAGCTGTGACCTCATCGCGGTCCACCCTGACTACCTCGGCGGGCAAGGCATTCACCTTACCTATGAAACCGGCGACGAACTGCGACTCAGGATGGGCGTATATCTCTTGCGGAGTGCCTTCCTGCTCCATCTCGCCCAAGTTCATGACTACCACGCGATCTGAGATGCTCAGCGCCTCTTCTTGATCATGGGTGACGTACACGCTTGTCATGTTCAGAGAGCGCTGCAAGCGCCGGATTTCGGAGCGCATCTGCACACGTCTCTTCGCGTCCAGGTTGGACAGAGGTTCGTCGAGCAGCAGTACACTGGGCTCAGTGACTATGACTCTGGCAAGGGCCACTCTCTGCTGTTCGCCTCCTGAGAGCTGGTTGGGGAACCGGCGCTCCATTCCCTGCAACCCGACTAGATCGAGCACATGCGCAACGCGCTCGCGCCTTTCGGCCTTTGGTACGCCCTTGACCGACAGACCGTACGACACGTTATCAAACACGCTCATGTGCGGGAACAACGCATAGTTTTGGAACACAAAGCCTATGTTTCGCCTGTTGGGCATGGTATCGGTTACGTCTTGGCCGCCTATCAGTATGCGTCCGGTAGTCGGATTCTCAAACCCGGCGATCATCCTGAGAGCGGTAGTCTTTCCGCAACCGGACGGCCCGAGTAGGGTCACTAGCTCGCCAGGTTGCACAGTCAGGTTCAGCTGCTTTACTGCGTGCACATCGCCGCGCTCCGGATGCCTAAATACCTTGCTTACTCCCTCAAGTTCAATGCCCTTCGCCATTTTGCGACCCCCTCGTATCAGCGGATCTGGGCAACCGCAGAGTAGTCGCTCATGCCCGCTCGGCGCATGATCCATCTGAGGATGCCCGTAGTGATAAAGACTATCGCTATGACCAGCATGGAAAAGCCCGCCGCGTGACCAAGCTCAAGCTCAGTAGCGCCTTCTAGGATCCTCACGGTAATCAGAGTCCAGTTTACGGATATCAGGAAGATGGTCGCGCTGATTGCGGTCATGGCCCTGATGAACATGATCTCAAGACCTGCAAAGAAAGCGGGCGCGATGAGCGGCACAGTGATCCTCCTGAACGTGACTGCAGTGCCGGCGCCGAGGCTCGTCGACGCCTCTTCTATCGCCGGATCCATCTGGTGCAGGGTGGCTACGGTGGCACGAATGCCGGTTGCGCTGTATCTGAACACGTAGGCCGCAATGAGTATCCAGGCAGTTCCGGCCAATGCTATCGGAGGGTTGTTGAAAGCCAACAGGTACCCGATGCCCACGATTATCCCAGGCAGACTGTAGTTGATCATGGACACGAACTCCATTGCGCTTCTGCCGGGGAACGACTTGCGCGACACCAGATAGCCCACGAGGATACCGTAGATGCCGCCAATCGGCATCGCTGTGAATGCGATGACCAGAGTGTCTCGTATGGCTTTTCGGCCGAACGTAAACACGTACCTGTAGTTTTCGAGCGTGAATGTATGATTCGCGCCCCATGCTCGCACTAGGGATCCGAACAGTATCGAGCCATAGAGGAAGAACACAAAGATCGATATGGCCAAGCACAAGGCGAGCAGGAGCCATCTTGCCCAGGGCGGCGTCAGGCGCCCGCCGCTTGAGGCCGCCGACTTGCCTGAAACAGTGACGTAGCTCCTCTTCCCCACCCATTGCCTCTGGATGGCGAAGATCAACAGCGAGGGCACCAGCAGCAGAAAGCATAGCGCCGCTCCGCCTCTCATATCGTAAAGGCCCGTGATCTGCAGGTAGGCCTGGGTAGGCAGCACCGGGAAACGTGCCCCCGACAGAATCAGCGGGCTCGCGAAGTCTGCAAGGGAGCTGGCAAACAGCACCAGCAAAGCGTTGGCGATACCGGGTATCGTCAGCGGTAGCGTGACTGTGAGGAACACCCTGAGCCTTGAGGCGCCCAAGCTGAACGCGGCATCCTCCATGCTGAGGTCGATGTTGGCAAGGATACCGCGCAAGGTGAGATAGGCAATCGGGAAGTAAGTGAGCACCTCCGCCAAGAGGGCTCCCTGCAATCCGTAGAGATTCACGTTCTTCAGCCCAAGGATGCCGTAGGTTATCAGCCCTCTCGGCCCGAGGGCGAACAGGATGGCAAGGGCTAGCGTGAATGGGGGCGATATCAGCGGCAGCAGGCACGCTACGTCGATCACTCCCCGCCAGAGACTGCCGATATTGGTTCTGGTGTATGTGAAGGCGAACAGATAGCCCAGCGCAGTGCCGATCAGGGCCACCAACCCTCCAAGGAGCAAGCTGTTTCTGAGCGCAAGTCGGTTGTTGGGCCTCGACAGTATTGAAACCAGAGCCTTTGCCGACAGATGCCCCTTGTCGACAAATGCGGCCTGCATCAGCTTGAGGAGGGGCCATAGGATGAATATGAACATGGCAACCCAGACCAAGACTACCGTGAGTAGCAGCACCGGATCGCGCGCGAGGTTTGCCAATTCGAGACGCCTCTTCTCGCGGCGCATGATTGCGGACGTAGACGACACTCCATTCCCTCCCTCAAGAGGCGGCCTTTCGGCCGCCTCTCCCGGATGCACATAGTGCGTATGACACTAAGCGGCTTGTCCCGCCGGCAGTTACTGGCCCAGCACCTCAGTGACCCAGCGATCGATCAGGCGCTGGCGATTGTCGGCGGCCCACTGCAGATCGACGTCGACAAAGTTGGCGCCCCTCACATCAATCAGCTCCGACACCTTGGCATCAGGGTTGGTGGGCATGAAACCTATGCCGTGTTTGGCATAGAGGCTCTGTGCCTCAGCCGTGACTAGCCAGTCCATGAACTTCTTGGCCAGATCGTGATTCTTGCCGCCCTTGATGAGCGCGCAGGCCTCAAGAGCAACTGCGCTGCCTTCCTTGGGGAACGTGATGGTCACGTCATACCCCTTCTGCTGAGTGAGAATACAGTCTACCAAGAAGAACACGCCCGCCCCGGCCTGCCTCGTGCCAACCGGCACGGTGCCGCCGCCGCCGCTCTTCGTGTAGACCTGGACTTGCTTGTCTAGTTCCTTCATGTACTTGTACGCCGCATCTTCGCTGCCCATGGCGAATATGGTCGAGATAATCCTGTTTACGCCTGTACCCGACGTGCGCGCATCAGCCATCTGAAGCTGCTGCCTGTAGGCAGGATTAAGTAGATCATTCCATGAAGACGGCGCTTTCAGCTTGTTATCGGCGAGGAAGCCGCGGTTCGAAAGAAACACAATGGGATTCAGCGCTATGCCTGTGTAGTAGCCCTTTGGATGACGGTACTTCTCAGGTATCGCCCGCACTCCGGCAGGAATGTAGGGCTCAAGAACACCTTCATCGATGGCCGCCGCGAAGGTATCGGCAGGCCCGCCGAATACCATTCCAACTCGGGGATTGTCCTTCTCGGCTATGATCCTGGCAAGCACTTCGCCTGACGAGTGACGGACAAAGTTGATCTTGATGCCGGTCTTGGCGGTGAACTCCTGAAACATGGGCGTGCAGAACGACTCCGGCCAGATGCTGTATACATCCAACACCGAAGCGCTGCCCACGCTGCCCACAGTGAGCAGAAGAATGGCTAGCAGAGCCACTGCGAGAACGGTAGTTCTGGACCGTGACATTTGACACCAAACCTCCCAGCAGAATTACATGGAGCAACTCGCTCATAGCTACTTCGACGCGGCAGTCTGAACCCCTGCAGGCAAAATGATCTGTCGCTTATCGCCCCGTTCATGGCCGTTTCAGGTCTGCTCCGTTGCGTTCTTCTCACCGTCGCCGCTGTGGTTGAAGTTCACCATACGGCGGGCGTCGCCGATGCTGCCGGGACCGGTCCAAAAGTCGTCTGACACCAGCCGTATCCTCAAGCCTGAGAGCGTCTCGAAGTTCCGAGCTGCGGCCTGGTTGTGGTTTTCGTCTAGAGGCAAAGTGAGCTCAGTCTGCCCACTATCGCCGTCTACATGTCAGCTGGTCCACCTCGCTGGTCGCGCAGAAACCATCGTGTTCATCAAGCGTGTGCGTCGCCGACAGTGTGGCAGACCACCGCAAGCGAATCCCGCCCTGAGGGCATAGCCTCTCCAGCATGTCGTCGTCAAGATCGTCATCGTCATCATAGTCGTCGCCGCTCTCATCCCAGGGCAATTCATCCCATGACGGTTCATCCCATGGAAGATCGCTGTCGGTATCGCTAGAAGAGGGTTCGTCACGGGGCGGATAACCCTCTCCAGGCGGCTCGGGTTCGGTCGTTTCAGAGCTGTCGCCTCCAAGGAATAGACAGGTGAAGGTCACGGTACGGCGAAGCAGTTCGCCTGCTGAAACTGTTATCGTAGACGGCAGAACGGTGCAGTACCCTCCTGCCTCAGTGCAGGACCCCCAAATGGGCCCAAAGCCTGTCGCTCCGTGCAGCCAAGAGTGCGGAACACCGGCTGGAGGAACGAACTCTAGCGCATTCAGCGGCGGTATGGCCTCTGCCTTGATGTACATGCGGCGACCATCAGAAGCCTCTGGCTGCGCGACAATGAGGCGCTGCAGCGTCGAACGGACACAGCGGTGTACACGCAGGCGAGTACGCACTTGTGCGCGTATTGAGGGGTTCTAGGCAGGCAACACGATGCTGAGAGCACCGTGGAACCCTGTCCAGGAGGCATCCATCAGTGATCTGCGGATTTTCCGCTACACGTTACCCATATCCATGGACATACCTGGGCCCAACGACTTGACCATCCTGGACCGCTATCTGCTTCTGGCGGGCCCGAGCGGGGGTCTGAGGCAACCTGTCTATTTCTGGACTGGCTTTCCGGGCGATCGGTTCAGATCCTGCCTGGTTTGGCAGGTGTCAATTGTCTGAATTCGCGCTGGAAGCGATGCCTCCTTTTTCTGACGTCAGACTCTCGGCAGACCTGCAGGCACAGGCGCTTTACATAATGTGGTTGCACACGCGCGCCTCTCGTGCCTGCCCCTAATGCCCCCAGTAATGCCCATATCGTCTGGGCCTCATCTCCGGCCCGTCAAAACCAGGCAGATTCTGAACAACCTCTGCGGAAAACCGGGCACATTCCTTACAGGTCACGGATTACCTGCTAAACGCGGGTTTACTGAAGGCGCTGCACAACACGGTCACCAGCAACCTGCATCCCCGAGCGCAGGCAGGGGCCGAAAACACCGCACAGGTACCTCGATATCCGCCAAGGCGCCTCTCCCCAATCGGCGCCGCTCCCAAATCGATTCGAACTACCGGCACACGATACCTGGCGCCGGGCGAGTCCCCATGGCACTGTGTCTACTCCGTAAGCAAGATGTTCATTTCTTCCAGCGATGTGGGCAACGTGTAGGGATTTTGCGGCAGGACTTTAGCCGAACCTCGCATCGTTGGCGAACAACCGCACCTTGGACCGAGGGGAAAGAGCCGTCCTGCGCTCCCTGGAGTAAAGGAATACGTCGTCACCCCTACCAAAGCGCAGACGGAGATAGCGGAGCACCTCGCAAAGCTCGGCGTCCACATCGTAGTGGGGCACCACCCTCATGTAGTGCAGCCTGTGACCATGGTGGGCGATACTCTGGTCATCTACTCCCTCGGCAACTTCCTCTCCGCCCAGAAGGAGCTGTTCAAGCTGGTCGGCCTGCTTGTCTCGCTCGACGCGGTCAAGACAGAGATGCCTGAGGGCGTGAAGATCGATCTGGAAAACGTCACGGGGACCCTCCTTTACAATCCCCGCCGTTCCCCTCTGGGGCGCTACGTAGTAGTTCCTTTCGACATGATGACCGACACGGTCCTCGGCGACTTCGCCAAGGTACATGGCAGATTTGCCGCCCGCGTCAAGATAGACGACACCATCGCCATCGAGGCCCTTGCCCAGCCCGGCGTACCTCCCGAACCTTCACTCCCTTGAGACATCATTGCGTAATGGCGCAATGGTATAATAGTGTAATAGGTCTGCGCGCACACGCGCTGCCACGAAGGCAGACCGATCACAGAATGGAGTGGTGCGGTATGGAAACCCCTCCACCCTCGACAGCGAAGTTCTTCTGGGATACGGACCCCTCGCATCTCGATGTTGATAGGGACTACTTTTTCATCATAGAGAGGCTTATGGAGGAAGGCGGCGATTCTGCCATCCGCTGGATGATGCATCGCTATAGCGACGCTCAGAGAATCGAAGTTTTGCGCAAGAGCAGGCGATTGTCGAGGAAGACGGCGCGACTGTGGCAGAACTACTACAGCCTTGGCGAGGAGGAGATCCTGTGTTTGTCGACGTCTTGCCCCCGCACGGGCTGGAAGTTCTAGGCCTAATTTCGACAGCACTGCCAGTGGAGCAGTTCTACTTGGCCGGCGGTACAGGATTGGCTCTCCAACTGGGTCACAGGAAATCCTACGACCTAGATTTCTTCTCACAGGACGAGTTCCGCACGTTCGGGATCATCCAAGCTTTGGGGGCAACAGGCGATTTCCATCTCACCGGTGAGGCAGTTGGCACAGTGCACGGCATCCTGAACGATGTCAGGGTGACATTCCTTCATTATCCACACGAACTGCTCTTCCCGCCCGCTGCCCTAGACAGCATCTCAGTAGCTGATCCACGAGATATCGGCCTGATGAAGATCACCGCAATCTCGGGCCGTGGCAGCAAGAAGGACTTCATCGACCTACGTTTCATCAGCGAGCAGATAATTCCGCTCGATAGCCTATTCGGACTGCTGGAGAAGAAGTACCGGGGTGTGAACTACAGTCTATACCACATAGTCCGCAGCCTGGCGTACTTCGATGACGCCGACAGAGAGCCCGACCCCATCATGAGATCATGTGTTTCCTGGAGCGAGACCAAGGACTACTTCCGTGCTCAGCAGAGATCACTCATTCGGATCCTGCTATAATTGGGGCAGAAAGCTGTAATACCCGGAGGACACGCTTATGCTGTGCCAAGCAATGCAGGTCATCAATGCCATTGATACAGCAGGGTTGATCGTGACTGAAAATGACGGCGTCATCGTACACGCTAATGAGCGCGCACGCGAGCTCTTGGGCCGCGATGTGCCCACGGGCAGCTGCATCCATCGCGTCTGCCCCGAGGTAAGCGACATCTTGGCGTCATCGGGCCTTGAGCGTGCATGCGAGTTCACGATCTTCCCTCAGGGCCCAGATGATACGACTGATGGAGCGCCTTCCGCGCGTCACTTGCGTGTCTCATCCCGCCCTCTATGCCTGCATGATGGCGTACCCCGCGATTACGTCATGCTGACGTTTGAGGATATCGCCGTGCAGTCTACGCTTGCCGAGCGCATCAAGTTCCTCTCATCAGTGCTCGACCGAGCCGCGGGCGGCATCACCATCATAGATCCCGACCTGAGAATCGTGTACGTAAACCAGGCCCAGGCCAACATGCACCAGTATAGCGTGGGTGAGCTCGTAGGTAAGAGCATAGATGTGTTCTGTGATCCAGATGAGATCCACCGGTTGCAGGAATCCATATTCGCCACGGGCGAACACGAAGGAATCTGGACCGGCGAAGCAGTCAACTACGCCAAAGACGGTACTGCGATTCCAGTCTTGCTTTCCGTATCCATGCTGCGTGACGCAGTCGGCAAACTCTCGGCTATCGTGGGTGTGACCAAGGACATTCACAAGTACAAGGAACTTGAACAAGACATGCGATCCTACAGCGACAATCTGGCGCGTCTGGTAAGCCTCAGAACCCGTGAGCTGGAGTCGAGCAGAGACGAGTTGGAAACCATGTTCGACGCGGTATCGGACTTCATGTTCGTTGTAGATGATTCGTACTGCATAACACGGGCAAACAGGTTCACGGCTTCTTTCTTCCACAGGAAGCGCCGGGAGATCGTGGGTCGCAAGTGCTATAGCCTCTGGGGCGACGGCATTGAGCCATGCCGCGGTTGCCCCGCTCACAAGGTGTTCGGATCGGGCACTACTTCATTCGCCTCCCGAATCGTCAAAGAAGAACGTGTACATGTGTGGGCCTACCCAATGCGATCTGTGAGCCAAGTCGCCGACACCCCCACCCTCTCGGGCGTCCTATGCTACGGAAAGATCATGACCGCCGAACTCGCCATGGAAGAACGCATCCAGCAAGCGGAGAAAATGGCCAGCCTCGGGCAGCTCTCAGCGGGTCTGGCGCACGAGTTGCGCAATCCGCTGGGCATTATCCTTGCAGCCAATTGCGCTGTGAAGACCCGCGTGCGCAGCGATGATAATGAGGTACACAAGGCCCTGGACACCATTGAGCGCAATGTGGACAGGGCGACCGGGATCGTCGCCAACCTTCTGGATTTCAGCAGGAAAGGCACCACATCCGTCGCGACCGCCAGCATCGCCGACTTGGTAGGCCAAGTCCTTACACTTGAAGAAGACCTGTTGCGCCGCCAGCGGATTGCTGTCAGCGTCGATCTAGACTGCCTTCCGCCGGTGACGGCGAATAGCGACGGCATGAGGCAAGTGCTGTTCAACGTGATCCACAATGCCGTTCAGGCCATGCCCGACGGCGGGCGGCTCACGATATCAGGCCGCGCCGCCCCGTCGGGTATACGGTTGACCATTGCAGATACAGGCATCGGCATCGACCCGGGCGAGTTGCCTCGCGTATTCGATCCGTTCTTCACTACAAAAGCGCCTGGTCAGGGCACAGGGCTGGGTTTGGCGATCTGCTATCGCGAGATTGAAAGGCATCGCGGGTCGATCAGCATGTCCAGCCGGCCGGGGCAGGGTTCGGAAGTCACCATTGAGCTGCCTCTGGGCAACTCCGCGGCATCGCCAGGGTCAGATGATTGGAGGCAGACGCCCAGTGAATAGCGCCAGAATCATACTTGTAGACGACGAGCCGGACTTCCTACATTTCATGCAACTCAGCCTGGCTGACTGCGGTTACCAGGTCCGGACTGCCACAGGAAGCGCTGAGGCCTACTCCATGATGGCGTCGGCCGATTTCGACGTGGCCGTGATAGACGTACGCATGCCTGGAAAAACCGGCATTGAGCTCATGGAATCCATGAGGACACAGGGCTTTGCCGGACAGGTGATAATGCTGACAGGTCACGGCTCGATTGACGGCGCAGTGGACGCAATGCGCAAGGGAGCGTTCACGTACTTGACCAAGCCCATTCGCCCTGATGACCTTGCCCTTGAGATAGGCAAAGCGCTTCGTCTTTCCCAGATCACACACGAGAACAGGCGCCTTCGAGAGGAACTGGCCGAACTCACCGGCGGACAGGCCCTCATAGGCGATTCCAAGCCCATGATGGAGGTTCGCCGCCTGGTGGCGGCGGCTGCCGCCTGCGATTCCCCAGTTCTCATCACCGGTGAGAGCGGGACAGGCAAAGACGTGGTTACTAGAGCCATTCACGCGCTCGGTTCACGGCACAGCTACAGGCTGGTCAAGGTCAACTGCGCGGCTGTGCCCGGCGACTTGTGGGAAAGCGAAATGTTCGGCCATGAGAAAGGCGCCTTCACGGGAGCGGTCGCTCGAAAACACGGAAAGGTGGAACTGGCCGACGGAGGCACTCTGTTCCTAGACGAAGTTGCGGACATTCCCGCACAAATACAGCCCAAGTTCCTACGCGTCCTCGAGGACAAGTGCTTCGAACGTATCGGAGGCACATCCACAATCAAGGTTGACTTCCGTCTGATCTGTGCCACCAACCGCCGACTGGACCAGGAAGCGGCGGAAGGCCGATTCAGAGAGGACTTGTATTACAGGCTGTGTGTGATCCCCATTCACATGCCGGCGCTGCGAGAACGCCCCGACGACATTCCCCTACTCGCTGCGCATTTCGCCGCATCCTATGCAAAAGAGATGAACAGGCGCGTGCACCTCGCGCCCCGAGCCCTGGAACTGCTCAAACAGCAGTCTTGGAGAGGGAATGTGCGCGAGCTCAAGAATGTCATAGAGCGCGCTGTGGTGTTCATGCAATCAGACACGATCGACGCACAGGAATTGGCAGCACACTTATCAAGCACCCCGAGGGGCGCCGCATCAGGCTCGAGACAGCCATCTACCTATCCGTCAAAGGGCTTGCCCCTTGAGCAGGCCCTCGCCGAGTACCGGCGCTTCTACGTCAGTCAAGCCTTGGCTAGGCACAACGGAAATGTCACCCGGGCCGCAAGCGATCTGGGCATCGCCAGAGAAACCCTTCATCGGATGATGCGAAAGATGCGCGATGATGAGGTGTGACGATAGAGTATGACGATGAAGTGTGATGCCTGAGTCACATATGTGATGCTCCAGCCACAGTACGCTGTCTTTCACCCACCATCAGCCCTCCTACGCGCTTTACGGCGATTGGCACACATGTTGCAGTCATAATCCATCAGCCTTAGCTTTGGCTGAAAAGGGGGCTCGTACATGCTTGACCCGCAGAGCGCACTGAGACGTGAACCGTACACAATGTACATTGACGGCAAGTTTGAAGTTTCGGATTCCGGCAAGACCTTCGATGTGGTAAGCCCTGTGACAAACAAGGTAATCGCCAAAGTCTACGAGGGCGGCAGGTCAGATGTGGAGCGCGCGATATCTTCAGCCCGGCGCGCATTCGACGACGGTCCGTGGAGTCGCATGAGCCAGGCGGAGCGGAGCAGTCTCCTGCTGCGCGCAGGACAACTCCTCAAGGAGCGTGAAGACGAGTTCATAGCCATCGAGGGCCTAAACTGCGGAAAGCTCTTTGCGAGCCTGAAGTACTATGAACTGCCCTCAAGCACTGACGCTTTTCAGTTCGCAGCAGGCAAGGCGCGCTGCCTTGATGGCAAGGTCGTGCCTGTAGACGGCGGCGGACACTACCTCAACTATGTGATGTGGCAACCGTGCGGCGTGGTAGCAGAGATCTTGCCATGGAATGGCCCGCTCATGATGGGTTGCCAGAAAGTCAGCATGATTCTGGCTGCCGGAAACAGCGTAGTGATAAAGCCGCCCACATGGGCGCCCCTGTCCATGCTGGAACTGGCTTCGGTGTTCCATGAAGCCGGGTTCCCGGAAGGCGTAGTGAACGTGATTCCGGGTCCTGGCTCAACTGTGGGAGATGCATTAGTAAGGAACCCTCTGGTGGACATGGTGTCACTCACGGGAGGCACGGAAACAGGCAAGCAGATACTCGCATCCGCAGCCGGCACAGTCAAAGACGTAGCACTTGAGCTTGGCGGAAAGAGCCCGAATATCGTGTTCGACGACGTGGACATCAGCACAACCGCCAAGTGGGCGTTTTTCGGGTTTACCCTGAACTCCGGCCAAGTATGCGTGGCCGGTACAAGGCTGATACTGCATGAGGCCATATACGACGAGTTCATCAACGAACTTGTGAACTTGTGCAATCAGGTTGTACCCGGTGACGGCTTCGCCCCCGGCGTGAACTTCGGCCCAATGATCTCTCGCGCTCACTACGAAAGCGTATGGCGCCACATAGAACAGGGAATCGCCGAAGGCGCCAGGCTAGTCACCGGCGGCTTCCGCTATACCGACCCAGCAGTTGCGGCAGGCAATTTCATACCCCCTACCATATTCGCCGACGTAACACCCGAAATGAGCATATTCCAGCAAGAGATCTTCGGGCCTGTGCTATGCGTAACCAAGTTCAGCACCGAACAGGAAGCCATTAGGCTGGCTAACGCCGTTGACTATGGACTAGCCGGCGGCGTTTTCACCAGCGACGCCAGACGCGCACAGCGCGTGGCCGAGAAGATCAGGGCCGGCCAGATATACGTGAACACCTATTACAGCAAGGGCATCATGGAATCGCCCGGGGTAGGATGGAAGGCCAGCGGTGTAGGAGGCGCGGGGATCACGAAGTACATGCGTCCTAAGACGGTGTTCGTGGAACTCGAAGACGGCACTGTTCCGCCAATGTAGCTTGGCACACTACGCGACTTGGCGGTACTGATTGGCTTAGTGATCTTCGCACTCGGCCGCGCAGGTTCAGCGAAAGCCTAGAACGGAGTGATATCATTGGCGGACAAGCTACGGGCCTTGTGCTACATTAACCAGTTCTATGCCGGCATTGGCGGCGAAGACAAGGCCGATATTGGCATAAGCCTGTTTGAGGGCGCAAAGGGCCCCTCCATAGGCATGCAGGCCATGTGGCGTCAGGAAATGGAGGTGGTCGCCACAATCGCGTGCGGCGACAACTTCGCGAATACTGAGGCCAGTCTTCCTGAGCTGGCTGCCGCTCTGGCTGAAGCGGTCGGCAAGTTCAAACCCCATGTGTTCATATCGGGGCCGGCCTTCAATGCAGGGCGCTATGGAGTCGCATGCGCGCGAACTGCTGATTATGTCCGCTCGGAACTGGGCATTCCCAGCGTCACTGCAATGTATCCTGAGAACCCGGCGGTTCCAATGTTCGTGAAGCACAACTACATTGTCGCAACACCCGAGACTGCAGCCGGAATGACAAAAGCCCTCCCGCCCCTTGCAGCGCTGGCGCTCAAACTCGCACAGGGCAAACCCATAGGCGCCGCCCCGGACGAAGGCTACATTCCCACAGGGCATCGCCGCAATGAATTGCATCAGCTCAGCGGGGCCATACGTGCTGTGAACATGCTCATGGCCAGGCTCAACAACGCACCGTTTGTGACCGAAATACCCATACGCACCTTCGAGACTGTGCCTGCTGCCCCTCGGATCGCCGATGCCGCCGGCTCAGTCGTCGCACTCATCACGACAGGCGGACTCGTCCCTGAGGGCAATCCCGACAGGCTGAGGCAGGCATTCTCCACCACTTACGGCTCATACTCATTGGCACACCTATCGACTATGCCGACCGGCGACTACGAGTCAATCCACGGCGGCTATGACACCACCATGGTGAACGCCGATCCCAACCGGCTAGTCCCTCTCGACGCCCTCAGGCAGCTTGAGGCCGAAGGGGCCGTCGGCGGCGTGTGGGATGTGTTCCTCGCAACCTGCGGCATAGGCACTAACGTAAGTAGCTCTGTGTCAATAGGACAACGCATGGCTGCGCAAATCAAACAAGCGGGGGTTCGCGCAGCCATCCTTACGTCAACGTGAGGCACCTGTACACGTTGCGGTGCAACGATAGCCAAGGAACTAGACAGAGCCGGAATCCCAACTGCCCTGATCACCGCGTTCACGTCCATCGCCCAGAATGTCAAGGCCAACAGGATCGTGTTCGGGGGGCACTTCACCAGCCCTGCAGGCAACCCTGATCTTCCGGCCCAGCGTGAACTGGCCTACAGAAAGCGCGTTGTCCAGACCGCGCTCAGGGCGCTGGCCACTGACGTAGAGGCGCCGACAGTGTTCACGGTGGACGAAGAGAGGGAGGCATGACCATGAACACGGCAATAGGCCTTACGAGAAACTACTACGATGTGAATGGCGTAGTCTGGGCTGACAAAACCGAACTCGCAGATGGCCTGCTGCGCGTCAACCGTGACGAGATTGAAGCCCTGGTAAAGCCTACTCTAGCTGGTGTAGCTCAGGCCCGATTTGAGCTAGTCGCCCCCGGAGAGAACACTCGGATCATCCACGTGCTCGACACGATACAGCCGATGTACAAGCCGGAGGGCAACGCGTACCCAGGCATCATTGGTCCGCCCACTACCACTAGCTCGGGCGTCACCAACCTGCTGAGGGGCTTCGCGGTAATGGAGAGCGCACCCTTGCCATGGGAATCGGCCAGCGCAAGCAGTGGGTTGCTGTATCCCAGGGATGCGATAGTCGACATGACCGGGCCAATATCTGAGTACAGCCCCTTCTCGCACACCAATAACCTGGTGATCTGCTATAGCTTGGCTGAGGGCAAATCATCGGCGGAGTACGATGCGGCGATAAGGCAATCAGCAATGCAAGTGGCCGATTACCTGGCAAGAGCCACCGAAGGCGCGAGTCCGGACGAGGTCCGGCACTTCTCAATAGACAATGCGATCCACGGCCTTCCCAAGGTGGTGCTGGTATGGCAATGCCAGAATCAGGGCGTATACGCAAACACCCTGCTCTACGCGCACCCCATTGACAACCTGGTTCCCACTTGGCTGCATCCCAACGAGATGCTGGACGGCGCCGTGGTAAGCGGCAATTACGTGTGGCCGGCTTTCAAGGTCCCCACCTACTTGCACGCAAACCACCCGGTACTGCTCGATCTCTACAGACGCCACGGCGTAGAGCTGGATTTCAGGGGCGTCGTGTTCAGCCGCAGCCACAATCCAACCCATTGGCATAAGGAGCGTTCTGCCAGCTTCTGCGTGAAACTCGCGCGCATGCTTGGCGCCGACGGCCTGGTCATGGCTTGGGAAGGCGGAGGTAACGCCGCAGTAGACGCGATGCTCACCATTGAATACGCCGAGAAGCTGGGCATCGCTTGCTCTGCCATAACTTTCGAGTTTGGTGGGCAAGACGGCACTGAGGGCGACCTTCTTGTAGACAGCGTGCCTGAGGCCATAGCCATCGTGAGCGGCGGAAGCATCGAGAAGACAATATCACTGCCTGCAGTGGACCGCGTGGTAGGCGGAGATGTGCTCCGGCTCAACAAGGAGTCGGGAGGGTGGTTTCCGAAGGCGGCAGATGCAATCACCTTCGACACAACCACACACATTTACTGCTCCGGCAATCAGTCGGGCCACAGCAGACTATATGGAGCTGCGTATTGATGAATGCAAGATTCGTCAACGCGAGTTTCATGCGGCCCGCGAAGGGATGCCCACGGACAGCCGCTCGCAGCAGGCCTGGAATCAGGTGCAGCGAAGCTCAGCGAATCGAGGTTGTCCGCAAAAGCAGGCGATTGTCGCGGAAGACGGCACGACTGTGGCAGAACTACTACAGCCTTGGCGAGGAGGAGATCCAGTGTTTGTCGACGTCTTGCCCCCGCGTGGGCTGGAAGTTCTAAACCTCCTTTCAGCAGTCTTTTCGGCA
>Ga0209719_1003182_pt1 | contig 15379 bp, 17 predicted proteins | sample AD_JPNAS2_MetaG_FD_184421 | JGI IMG/M metagenome (GOLD analysis project Ga0209719, IMG submission 184421) | Active sludge microbial communities of municipal wastewater-treating anaerobic digesters from Japan - AD_JPNAS2_MetaG (SPAdes) (version 2) | ecosystem: Engineered > Bioreactor > Anaerobic...
CGGCAAGTGCACGCTGACTTGGCAGGTCCGCTCATCTAAGGCGCTCTATCAGCAGGTCTACAAATCAACAGACGGGACGAATTTCAGCCAGGTTCTCGGCGTCCTGGATGATCTCGTCACATCGAAAGAGGTGACGGGGCTGACCGAGGCCCGATACTGGTTCCGGGTCAAGTGCTGGAACAACAACACGTCGTCGGATTGGTCCAACGTCGCCGAAGCCGCCAAGGCGCTGGCCGCTCCATCCAACCTCGTGGCCGCGCAAAAATCATCCACGTCGGCCGCGTTAACCTGGAAGGATAATTCCAGCGGCGAATCGCTGTTTAAAATCGAGCGGTCGACATCGTCAAGCGAATATTCGTTTTCTCAGATTGCGACGGTCGGCGCGAACGTCACGACGTTTACGGACACGGGGCTGACTCCCGGGACAAAATACTATTACCGGGTCCGTGCTTACGAGGCCGTCGCGGGAAACTCCGCCTATTCTAACGTCGCCAACGTGACGCCCCAAGCGGTTGCCCTGCCGACGAACGTAGAGGCGACGGCGCTCTCGTCAACGTCGGTCAAGATTACCTGGCAGGACAATTCCAACAATGAGACCGGGTTTAAAATCTATCAAAACGGAACGCTGATTTACACGGCCGGGGAGAACGAGACATCGTACACGAAAACGGGGCTGACGCCCGCGACCTGGTACAAATACCAGATTGAGGCTTTCAATGCAACCGACTCCTCCGGCAAAACGGCGGAGGTCAAGGTTTTTACGTCGGACCCGCCGAAGGCTCCGTCCGGCCTCGCGCTTCTCGCCATCGGTACGGATAAGATCCGGGCCAACTGGACCGACAACGCCAATAATGAGACGGGCTTTAAAATCGAGCGGTCGACCGACGGGGCCACCTATACAGAGGTTGGGACCGTGGGTGTCAACATCACGACCTTCGACCTCTCCGGGCTTTCGTCAAACACGCTCTACTACGTCCGCGTCAGGGCCTACAACATTTCCGGCAACAGTGCCTATTGTACCGCCGTCACGTGTCGGACAAAGGCGGCGATTGCGGTTCCGACGGAGGTTGCGGCGACTCCCCTGCTGATCGGGGGCGCCCTGCGCGTGGAGGTCCGATTCGCGGATAACTCCGTGGAGGAGGACAAGCACGAGATCCAGCGGAGCGTTGACGGCGGCGCCTATTCGAAACTCGCGGACACGATCGCCAATCAATACGTCTATTACGATTCGGCGGTGGAAGCCGGTAAAACCTACGCCTATAAGGTCAGGGCCTGGCAAGGGGCGACCTCGACGGATCTATCAGACGCGGCATCCTGTACGATAGCGGCCGCGCCGTCTGTGCCATCGGGCTTGACTATTGGAGATCTCCGTTGGCCGGACCGCGTCCCGCTCGCTTGGACGCCAGTCCCCGGCGCGGTCCAGTATGTCGTCAGGATATCGACCGACGGATCAAGCTATAGCGACTACACGCACCGCCCGCCGGCGGGGTGTGATCGAATCACGGTGACGGGACTTGTAGCCAAGACGGCGTACTGGTTTAAAATCAAATCGCGGGGGGTGGGGGGGTACTCGGCGGAATCTTCGGCCGTCACCTGTACCACTCCGGAGGCGTACGTTCCGACGAAATTTGAGGCACTGTGCCTCCAGCCGAAAAAAAAGATCGTCTCGCTGGTGGAGGTCAACCCGGCCATCGTGTTGTCCGGTTGGGCGCTGACGTCCGGCCAGACATATACGTATGAGACGGGCGTCTCTTGGCCGGAAATCGAGATAGACGCCGTCACCGAAAACGGGGTCGCCCTCGTCAAGCGGACGTCGATTTCGTCCGTTGAAACAAGCGGGGGCTGGTATTACGACGCGGCGGCGGGGAAAATCTACGTCCGCATTTCGTCCGGGGCGGACCCGGTGAATGTGGTGGTGGTCGCGTCCGCGTGGGTGTTTTTTACCAACTGGCAGAGAGGTTCGACGGTCTATAACGGCCGACGCTATTTGCCGCTTGTCCCGGCTGACGGTCTGTCAGAGATAACGCAAACGCTTGAGGCCCATTATCGAGGCTCGGTTATTGCGACGTGCGGAAGCGTCTCGCTGATCAACGGCCGGGCTCGGGCCTGGGGCGGGGGCCACTATTTTGATGACCGATGCGCCGCGTGGATCTGGCGTAATCGCAAGGTCCGCCAGCTGGCAGGCGGAGAGGGGTTCGACTACTCTGACTTTCAGCCTATTGCCACGGCCCTGATCTCGTCAACGTCGATCACCGATTATCGGTTCTCGGTTTCGCTTAAAGATGCCCGCGAGGGGCTCCATTGTAATTTGCCGAAGCGGGCGTACAACCTGACCGATTTCCCGATGCTCGATCTTCGCTTTGAGGCGGAGGAGGGCGCAACGGGAGTCCCGCGGCCGCGATATTATGGCGCCGTCACTCACGTTATACCGGTTTGCGTTGACACCGCAAATCTAATTTTCGAGCTCCACGACGGCCGGATTACCTCGGTGGCAGAAGTTCTTTTCCGGGGCGCCGCGCTGACGGAGGGGACGGACTACGTCGTCGATTATACGATGGGGCGGATCCAGCTCGCAAAAACGCTAGGGTACAGCGTGACCGAGGATTCGCTCGAGTGTTCGTTTACGGGCCAGGCCGACGAGTGCGGGGCGGCGATTGAGACGGGGCCGATGATTTTCTTGGATATGGCCAGGCGGGATTGGGGCCTGGGATGGGCGGACTTGAACCTGGAATCGATATGGGAGGCCCATGCGGCGCGGCCGACGGCGCAAGGGGTGAAACTGTACAAGGAGACGAGCACAGAGGAGTTTGTCGGCCTTCTCGAAAAATCGTGCCTGGCGTATTCATTTCAGGATGCGGCAGGGAAAATCGGGTTTCGGGTTTCTCCGGCGGCGGCTCCGTCGGATACGGTCTATCTCACGGAACAAAGGATCGTCGACATCGGCCGTGACGAGGCTGTTGATTCCTCGTTCGGCGCGCTCAAAATCAATTATGACGAATGGCCGAGCACTCAGCGATACCGGTGGATTGAGAAACAGGCGATGCTGGAACAGTGGACGAGCGGCGTCCAGGGCACGCTGACGCTATCGACAACGCTGACTGACAAGGCGGGGGCCGACGCGCTGGCTGACGAGATCTTGGACGCGCTTAATCTGCCGACGATCTGGGTCGTGGTGTCGCGTATCCTGCTGGCCCGATCTGTCGGCGATACGGTCTATTTAACGAGGGGTCGTTTTTTTGATGCCCAGGGGACGGCCAATAATCGGCTCTATCAGATCGTACAATTGAGCAAGGATCCGAGCACTGGGAAATGCAGGATTGAGATTCGGCCGGTGACGGTGACGGCCTAGAGGGAGGTGGACATGGACGGACGACAAAAAGATTTTGCGGGGGCCGGGGATCTATCGGCTCACGTGAGAGACGACGCCAGGACCGTACACGGGATCTGGTCGCTGGTTCGGGACAGCATTGAAAAAAAACCCTGCTATTTCCGGTTTTGTAATCCAACGGCGCTATCGCTGACGATGAATGACACGGAGCGAGATTACGACTTTACGTCGGCGACGTCGGCTCGGGCGATTGCGGTCCTTTTAGAGCTGAGGCATAGCGGAACGGGGACATGGGTTTACTCTTCGTGGAAAAAGAAGGGGGCGGCAAAATGGGATCACGATGGGGGGCTTTGCGTCAATGACGCGGACACGGGAAAGAGCGGCAAGATAGAACGGTACTCGGAATGGTGGATCCAGCGGGTGGACGCCGAACAGCGGGTCACGTACAAGATCAGCAGTCACGGAACGACACGAATATACCTACTGGGATGGATCGAACAAGAGGGGTAAGATGTGCATCCAAAAAATCATAGGTGCCCTGAAGCCGCGGCCAACAATTGTCGCCTGGATCTGTGAGGATACGGGATTGCTGGCCGGGGCGAAGTGCACCAAGATCGTCCCCCGGCGGTACTACGTCGAGCCGCGTCCGGGGGAGCCGGAGATACCGGCGGACGTCTGCGATGTCCATGACGAGCCCGAGCCTCATCCGGAGCCGGAGCCCCAACCCGAACCGGAACCCGAGCCTGAGCCCGTGATTCCGCAGGCCGACCACACGCCCCCGCGTACGGGGATGGATTTTTATCAAGCCGTCTGTTTTCCGCTGGTCGACGTCAAACAGTATTTGGATGACCTCGTCTTCAATGGCGGGAGTCTGATTCGGCTTTTCGGAGATTTTGTCTGGCCGATAACTCACCCTCAGGCCGGATGGCGATGGTCTCTGTTCCGCCAAGTCGGTTGGTACACAGAGCACGGCGGGCCTTTCGACGGCCGCGAATATCCACTCTACACAATCGCCAAATCTTTAGAGTACGGCGAACCGTGGAACGAACCGGTGTGGGAAAAATATCGGGCGATTTTTAAACTTTGCGCGGAGCGGAAAATCAAGGTCACGTGGAGCGTCCTCGACGGGTGCTCCATGAAAAATTACAAGGCCGCTCCCGATCAAACTCGATATCAACCGCTCCTCCAGTGCGTTCAGCATCACGGCGCGGAGGGCGGGGATAAAACGTACACGCGCATGGACGGGACGCGGGGAACCGGGTACTCAATCCACACCGGCGGAATCTACGGCGGTTTCGGCGGGGACCGGGGAACGATGCGCCAGTACCTCCCGTTCGTTTTCGACAAGGCCGTCCGTCTGCTTCGCTCCGTGCCTGGGCTGGATTGGAGGATCAACCTCGGAAACGAGATGGAGCGACGCCGCGAGGGTTCGGAGACTCAAGCCGACGTCGATAATATCCTCCGCGATTGGCACGACCATTTCACCCGGCAACTGCTGGCGCTCGGCGTTCGCCCGGATCAAATCGTTGTATCGATCACGGGGACAAACACGCGGGAGGCCGTGACCGCCCCCCTGGTCAAGCGATACGGAGTGACGGAACAAATCCACGGGCCGAACTCAGACGCGGCGCTCCTGGATTTTCTCTCCCGGTTCCCCGGCGCTGAGATCGACGGAGACGGTCAGGACCGTCACGCCGCCGGGTACTCAAACGGGATGATGACGCTCCCGTCACCCGAACAGTGTCGTCGGATGCGGTCGATCCTCAAAGACCGGGGGTTGACCTATCAAACGTACAACGCTCATTGTGAGCCCGCCTGGGGCCAGCAGGAGATCCGGCTTGCTTCCTGGGCCGAACAGCGAGCGCTGGCCGGGAAATAAAACAATGGGCCGCGCCGTATCCCTTGACTCCGACACGCCCAAAGATGGACAGCGGAAATGTCAGGGCCGCGGCCCTCTCTACACGATGGAGGCAAAATGAATCTCACCGAAAGAATTTTCGCCTGTCTGCAACGCCATCCCGATTGGGACACGGCCAGGGTTGCAAAATCTTGCGCAGCTCGTCATGGCGACGTAGACGCGGTCCGCCGCGGGGAGCAGGTCTCCGATCCGGGAACCGCGGAACAGTTTCCGAAACAAGAACCGGCGTCCGCCCCCGCGGGGATCTCCCTGGCCGCGGTCAAACAGCGGTTTGATATCGCCGCATCTATCGCTCGCGCCCTCGGGAAGATCAGGCGCGGAACGCTTCTCCCGGAGGATGAGCTTTGTCGACTCACGGCCGGCCGTGACCGTAGCCGCTTCCGCCGCGCCGTTGAAAACAACCCCGAGCTCTCCCGCGCTCACCGCGTCCGCCTCCGCCTGGACGATTCCAGCGAAGGGAAATTTTACTGGGGCCATGCCGAGGACATCGCCGAGGCCGTCCGCCTCCGCGATATGTGAGGAGGTCGCCATGAGCAAGGTCGTCGACCTATCCTCTCTCCCGGACCTGCTGGCCGAAGGGCCGACGGGCCGGGCCAAAATCGAAAGGCAGGCTCGGGCCATCGCGGAATTGAGCGAGTCGCTTGACCTCATGGCTCGACGCTCACGGCCCTACGAAGTCCCGGTCAGGGGCAAGGACAACGTGATTCGGTTCGGGCTGATAGGGGATACTCACTTCGGGAGCCTCTACCAGCGCCCGGATGCGCTGAAAGTTTTCTATGGCGCATGCGAAAAAGAGGGCGTGACCGATGTTCTCCACGCCGGGGATGTGCTCGCGGGGTGGAGGGTTTACAAGGGACAGGAATTCGAGCTTCATCCGAACGGCCGCAGCTGGCCCGAGCAACGGGACATGTTCGCAGCTCTTGCTCCGAAGGCGAAGGGCATCACGACGCACTTCATCACAGGGAACCACGACGCCTCATTCAAAAAATTGATCGGGCTTGTTGCGGGGCCGGACCTTGAAGCCGCCCGCCCGGACTGGAAATTCGTCGGCCAGGACGTCGGCGATGTCACGCTGAAGGCACGGAATGGAATGTCGTTCCATGTTCGGCTTGTCCACCCCGGCGGAGGCACGAGCTACGCCGTCAGCTACCGGATGCAGAAGATGATCGAGTCCATCGCTGGGGGACGAAAGCCCGATATGCTGGCCTCCGGTCATTATCACAAGGCAGAGACGTTGCCGTCCTATCGAAATGTCTTTGGCGTCGACGTCGGATGTTTTGAGGATCAAACGCCGTTCATGGCCTCCCGGGCCAGCGCCGCTCACGTCGGCGGCTGGATCGTCACCGTCACGCTCAATGACCGGGCAAAGCTGACCGCCCGCGTCCAAACGGAATGGATCGGGTTCTTCGAGCCGATGGAATGACCGGCATCAAGCACGACGGCGAGAAGCCCCGGTGGGACCTGCTGCCGCTCTCTGCGCTAGAGGGGGCTGTCCGCGTGCTTACGTTCGGGGCCGGGAAATATAGCCCCGATAACTGGATGCACGTTCCGGACCCGGTGAGGAGATACTACGCGGCGATGATGAGGCATCTCACGGCGTGGCAGTCCGGGGAGCTGGTAGATCCGGAGACGGGGGAACGCCATCTGGATCACGCGATCTGTTGCCTGCTGTTTTTACGCTGGCACGACGAGCGGGCCCGGTCCGTCCAGGCCCGCCCGCCCGTGGAGTTCTGACTAGGATTATTCGCCGTCCAGATTATTTTTCTCGGCCGACATACTCGGTCATCACGGTCGCGACCAGCACGGAGATAGACCGACCGTCCGATTTCGCCCGCGCCTCGATCTGTCTCCAAAGCGCGTCCGGCAGATAGATTGAGCGGCTCCGGGCGCGGAGCGCGTCGTCGTCAAGCGCCGCCGCCAGGCCGTCCCGCGCCGCGTCCTCCGCCCGGTAATTGCCCCCATCTACGTATCGAGACCCGTCGGCCATCACGATCTCCCAGCGCCAGTACGCGCCCTCACGAAACACCCGCGTCTTGTGCACGGGGCGTCCGCCAACTGTGCGTGTGCTCATCTTAGTTCCTCCTTTTTTATTCCGCCATCGCCCGGCGCATGCGAGCGGTGTGCGCGTCTTTTTCGCGGCGGGCGGCCAATCCCGCCTCGATCTCGGCTTGATGGGCCCGCCACTCGGGGGCGGCCTCAATCTCGGCCCGGAGGCGGCGATACTCGGCCAGGCGGTCAGCCTCAAGGCCGATCCGTCCCCAGCGAGCCACGGCCCCACCGACGGGCTCGGGGAGCACCGTCAGGCATCCGGCCTCGGGGGCGTCGTCAATGTACGCCTGCTCGACAATCTCGCAACAGGGGACGGTCAGGGCATCGCCGTCGGCGCTGACGTGGCGCTCGGTTACGAGCTCGATCTCGACCCTGAGTTCGTGTCGTCCGTCCCTTGTCTGCCAAGTCATTGTCTTTTTCATTTCCCTGTCATCCTCACCTATAATATACTCTAATCTACTTTACCGTGTCAAGTCTTTTTTTCATCTTTTTTCGTCATTTCTTATCGAAATTATAGGGTTTGATTTGGGGGTTGCCTCAAGGTTGCCCTATCGTGTCCCCGATTGTACGCACGTGTGCGCGATTATCCTTTGGCAAGCCGGGGAGCGGTTCGATCCCGAGGATGGATTGCCTCATCTAGACCACGCGCCATGTGACCTCATCATTGTCCGTTGGCACGATTCGAAAAAGTAGTGTCCCTCACTGTTTGTATGGGTAGATGGTTTTTTTTATTTATTCGGGATCTTCGGCGCCGGAAAACAGGTCCGATTGCGAACGCGCCCGTTCTAGATTTTTCACGGCAACGGAAAAATATTCCGGCTTCAACTCTATGCCGACGAATTTTCGATCATGCTTTAGTGAAACGTAGCCTTCCGACCCGATTCCCGCGAACGGCGAAAGTACGGTGTCCCCGGCGTTAGACCACAGACGAACGCACCTCTCGATTGTTTCGAGCTGCAACGGGGCAATATGCTTTTCGTCCTTTTCCGACCTTGCCTCTTTTGCGTTCAGCGTATCGGATTCCCGGATATTATACCAGACCGGCCGCGCCCAAAGGGTCCACTCCTCGTTTGTGACGTCGGTTTTGACCGGCTCGGTATTTTCTCCGTCCTTTCGGAATAGCAAAATATAGTCGGCCATCGCCGGGCGACTCCATGCGGAGTCCTTGTTTTTCTGGACGAACATGAGCGCCTTGCTTTTCGTCCTGATTGCCTGGGCCTGGGGGTCTTTATCAATGACCACTTCGCCGTCATACACCCATCCGCATTCGATGAAGTTTCTGACGACATCGGCCCGGAAATCGCGCCATCCGATAACGCCGTGAGTTGCCTTTGTGGTGGTCACCTGCTGGACGTGGACGCACGCCCGACGCCCCGGCATGGTCACTCGCAATAACTCGGGGATCATAAAGCGAAAATGCTTAAAAAACTGATCGTAGTCCTTACTGTTCCCCATGTCCCTGGGGCTGGCCGAGTACGTATACAGCGCCGCGAATGGCGGTGAAAAGACGGACAGCCCGACGCTATCGGTCTTTATCTCTAGTATCCGCTCGACGCAATCCCCGAGCTTCATCGTCCATCCGTTCCCGTGCTTTTCGTCCGTCATGTAATCGTCTCCTTTGTTCTGTATACCCCGGACTTCCGTGATTTCGGCCTCACGCATGGCGTCTACGACGGCCGCCGCAGTTAGTTCCGCGTCTCTTTCCTTGCGGCGAACGTTTGCAGCGATTGAACCCTCGGCGTCGGAAATGACAATGCGAACGTCAACCGGAGACTTTTGCCCGAACCGCCAGCAACGGCGGATCGCCTGGTAATATTGCTCATAGGAATCCCCGAGCCCAAGGAATAAGACGCGATGACAATGCTGAAAATTCATGCCGAATCCGAATATCTTCGGCTTGGTTATCAGCACTCGGACGTCTCCTGAAAGCCAGGACTTAACGGCCGATATTTTATCGTCATCATCATCCTGGCCCTCGATAAGCGCCGACTCTCCGTTTAGCGCCTTATGCAAAATCCGGCCCTCGTCGTTCAGTCCGCACCAGACAATCCATTGGTCCGGCCTGGACTCGGAAATAACCCCAACGGCCGTTTCGATACGCGCCTCCATTGTAGCCCGGCGGACTTCCGAGCGAACGCCTATGCCGCCCTGGACGGACGGAAAAAGCGTTCCCGGAACATTCCAATTCTTCGATACGATTTCATCGTTAATGGAAATGGGGGGGAGGGAGAATCCGTCGTCCTGATATCCAAGGTCAGACGGGAGCCGGACGTAAACGGACCACTGGGCCATCCAGTCAAACATGGCCTTTTGGGCGTGGCCTTTGACGCGCCATATTCTGTCGTCATGGACAAAGAAAGTGGCCAGCATTTCGACGCGAGACATTGCTCCGACATATTCCGCATGGTTAGCGAGTTCGGACATGTCGTTCGGAGCCGGGGTTGCCGTACACGCAAGCCGGAACGGAATTGATGTAAACTCGCGGAGGATCATGGTCCGCGTTTTGCCGTCAACGCTTTTTAGGATCGAGCTCTCATCTAATACCAAGGCGTCATATTGCACCCCGACGAAATGATGTATTTTTTCATAGTTTGTTATTTGGATTCCCGGAAGATCGTCCGGACGGGCAACGTGACGAATCGGAACGCCGAGCTTTTCTCCTTCCCGGATTGTCTGTTCGGCAACGGCCAGGGGAGCGACAACGAGCGCCCGGCCGTGTGGGGCAACGAGCCGAGCCCATTCGATTTGCATGATTGTCTTGCCGAGTCCGCAGTCGGCGAAAATACAGGCCCGCCCTTTTCTCACGGCCCATTTAACAATGTCCCGTTGGAATGGAAAAAGAATACCGTTGATATCGGCTTCCGTAACGGACGGGCCGAGGTTCTCAATGCGGCGCTTCTTTTCTTTTAATAACTCCGCGTACTTATCCATTTTTGCCAGCTCCAAGCGCGGCAAATAATTTATTCATGCTCTTGAAAACGGGGATATTCAGTCCCCTTGCGATTTCAATTTCCGCGAGCGTTCCCTTGCTGCGTTTCCATCCCGGCATAACCAGCATGGCGTCGCAACCGCGAATCCATGACGCGGAGTACGATTTGATTTCCTCGGCCGTTGGCGTTTCGTCGTCCATCCCGCCCAGGAAATAGGCGGCGTCAACGGCGGGACAAAACGGGGCGCATCCGTTTTTAATAAGATACCGGGCGGCTTCGATCATGCGATGGCAGTTACGGAGATACTCAATCGCCCCGCCTCCGTTGCGGGGGTTTAATGGCCCGGCGATGTAAACTCGCGGACGGTTTATGTTCATGCGGTTTCTCCTTTCGGACATAAGATAATGACATTCGCGGCCGTTGTCAAGCGATTTTAAAATATTTTTCAAACCCTCTTGACAAACAGCTTTTCCTGTTTTATATTGTCGGCGAAGGGAGACAATAACATGAAAGCATGGCACGAAATGACCCGAGAAGAAAAGCGGGCGCATATTCTGACCCCCCATCACGATTGCGAGAAATGCGCCATTTGTCTTAATGAGCTGCAACGCAAAGGCTGCACGCGGCTTATTTCCATCGTCAACGTCCGCAAGCCCGAAAAAGACATTATCAAAAACGTGTCCGACCTGATCGCGGCGCTTTAATCCATGAAACAACCGAAGCCCAAAGACAAGCGCATAGCCATCCTTGCCGGTTACGTCAAGCGGGGGGAATTTAGAATCTCCCAAATGGCCGACGAGATCGGCGTCACCGAAATGACCGTCTATAACTGGGTAGATGGCAAGTCCCGCATCTCGCGGTTGGCGTCCCCCCGCGTGGATATGTTCCTGCGCCGGGCGAAGCGGCTGGCCCAGGTTAACGCGCAGGAGCGGGCGCAGTCCCTCGCGGACGGTAGGTAGCGCCCATGACGCAATTCGAAGCCCAGGCGGCCGCCCCGATTCTCCGGGACGTGTTCGGCGATGCGGAGGTCCGTCAATTAGGATGCGAGCCCTTCGACTACTTCGTCCGCGTCTACGTTGGAATCCCGCTTCCGACGGTGACGGACGTGAGCTCCGCCGACGCTGCGGGCCGACTCATCGCCGAAAGGATCAAGGGCGCATGATTCCCCGCGAGACCGTAACCAAAGAGCCCGGGAAAATGCGTCCTGACGCATTATGCGGGGCGAAAGAGCCTACCCCCGCCCCCCTGGCCTCCTGTCCGGTTTGCGGCAAGCCTAGGCCCAAAAATCGCAAGTGGTCAACATACTGCTCCGACAAATGCCGGAAGGCCGCATGGCGCATCCGCAAGGGTGAGGAGTCAAGCCCGTCTGTCGTCGAACGGCTGAACCGAATCGAAAAGAAGCTCGACCAGCTGCTCACGGGGGCCAAATGATCTCCCGCTGCCCGGACTGTCACTTCATGGCGATCGTCGAGGACGGTTGCCGCAACTGCGGTTTCTCATATTTTCCCAAGGAGGCAAATGACCAGAAGGACAACGCATCGGTTTCGCGCAAGGTGGAACGGCCGGCCGGAGGTCATACCCAGCCCCCCGGCCGGTCAATTATCGCTCAACCTGTTCTGAAGGAGGAACCATGAACGGACAGACGGAAGCGCTCGCTAGGGTCCCGCGAGCCGACATCATCGACCTGGACCCGACGGAAACGAAACGCAAGCTCGAAGCGATCTCTCAATTCCAGGGGATCGTTCGCCGCGAGCTGAAGGACGGCCTCGATTTCGGCGTCATCCCGGGGACGAACAAGCCGACCCTGCTCAAGCCCGGAGCCGAGAAGCTGGCCAAGCTCCTCAACTGCTACGACGATTACGAGATTATCGAGCGGATCGAAGACTGGGGAAAGCCCCTGTTCCGGTATCTCATCCGCTGCACCCTGATCGAAATGTCCTCCGGGACCAAGGTCAGCTCCGGGCTCGGGGAATGCAACTCCTACGAGTCCAAGTACCGTTACCGCTGGATCGAAGAGGAAAATCTTCCGCTCGGCGTTCGCAAGGAAGACCTGAAGTCCCGGGACGGCCGCAAGACGCTCTTCGAATTCGACTTCGCGCTCGAGAAACGCGAGACCACCGGAAAGTACGGAAAGCCCAAGGAGTACTGGGACGCCTTCGACAAGGCCATCAAAGACGGAACCGCCCGGCGCGTGGAGAAGGAAACCAAGTCCGGGAAAAAGATGTTCGGCCACGAAATGACCATCGGGACGACGCAGTATCAGGTCCCGAACCCCGACATCTACGACCAGATCAACACGATCCTGAAGATGGCCAAGAAGCGGGCCCTGGTCGACGCGGCCCTGAGCGCCGGCCGACTCTCGGACCTCTTCACCCAGGACCTGGAGGACTTCGCCGAATACGAACCCGCCGAATCAAAGACCGCACCCAAGGCGGACGCGGACAATCCCAAGGCCCAGGAGTTCCCAGGGGACACCTCGTCGCAGGATGCCGAAACGATGGCCGGTCCGGATCAGCTCGACTCCATCACGATGCACATCTCCACGCTGAAAGGCCTCGGGAAAACCGAGAACGCCATCTGGGCCGAGATCTACCGCAAGGCCAAGGATAAGGGCCGGGAAATCGCCGAGCTCACGGAAATGACCTTTATCCAGGCCGACCATGTCGCCAATTACCTCGGCGCTTGGATCGAACACATCCACGCGACGCGGGCGGCGAAGGGCAAGGCTAGAAAATGAGCGCCGCCGAAGCCAAACTCAAAACCTCGGCCAAGATCCATACCGTCTACAAAACCCTGGACGGGACGCGGGTCCCCGGCGTCACGACGATCACGGGGCTCCTGAATAAGCCCGCCATGATTCACGCGGCATGGAAACTTGGCACGGAAGGCGTGAATTATCGGGAATACTGGGACGCCCTTGCCGCTGTTGGAACTGTCGCCCATCGCATGATCCTGGAGGATCTCCGGGGCGGCAAGGTCGACAAGTCGGCACTGTCCACCTATTCTCCCGATGTAGCTACGTTGTCAAAAAACAGCTTCTCCTCTTACTCGGCCTGGAAGTCGGCCAACAAGATCGAGCCGGTCATGTTCGAAACGGCGCTGGTTTCGGAGCTTTACCGGTATGGCGGGACGGCCGACCTGCTCGGATACATCAACGGCAAGCTCACGCTGGTCGACTTCAAGACCGGCGGAATCTTCCCCGAGCATTTCATACAGCTCTCAGGCTACTCCGCCCTGGTCAACGAACGCCGTCCGGAGCTCGGCCCGATCGAGCGGTACATCCTACTTGGCATTCCCCGCAAAGAAGGGGAAACATTCGCCGTGAAAGAGAAAGACTCCCTTGTCGCAGAGTGGTACGTTTTTCTGAATCTCCTCAAAGTTTACCAGGGAATGAGGGAGCTCTGACATGAGAGCCGAAGAGCAACAATTCGACTTCCCGCCCGAGGACGACGCTGTTCTCGGGGGCGTGTCCAATCTCCAGGCGCTCAAGGAAGAAGAGATTGGACGCCAAGTCCCGGCCCTGGTCGACCAAGCTGCCGCGATCGTAGTCCGCGATCAAGACACCCTGACCAGTGCGAATGACTTCTCCATCGCCGTCAAGCGCCTCCGCCGCGAAATCGAGGAGACGTTTGACCCAATCATCGAGGCCGCCCATCGAGCGCATAAGGTCGCACTGGGCAAAAAGAAAAAGCACTTGGACCCGGTCGACGCCGCCGAGAGAATGGTCAAGGGAAAGATCGGCGCGTACCTGACCGAACAGGACCGAATCCGCCGAGAGGCCGAGCGCAGGGCTTGGGAAGCGGAACAAGAAAAGATCCGGGCCCAGCAGGAAGCCCGCCGCCGGGAGCAGGAAGCCATCCGGAAGGCCGAGGCGGAGCGTCAGGCCATCGCAGACAAGGCTCGCCGTGAAGCCGAAGAGGCTGAGGCTAAGGCCGCCCGCGCCAGAAGCGAGGAGGGCCGCCGTAAGGCCCAGGAAGAAGCCGACCGGATCCGCCGCGAAGCCGCCGAACGGGCTGCCGCTGAGAAGGCCAAGGCCGAAGCTGAACAGGCCCGCATCCGCGAAGAGGCGGCCAGGAAACAGGCGGAGCTTGAGGCCGCAGCCCCGCCGCCTGTGGCAAGGGTTGAGACGAAAGGGATTTCCACGCGGGAGGACTGGGACTTCGAAGTCGTCGACGAGAACCTGGTCCCGCGGGAATTTTTAACCATCGATGAATCCAAGCTCCGGAGGTACGCCAAGGCGATGAAGGTTGACGCGAACGTTCCCGGGGTCCGGTTTTTTTCCAAGACGATCGTACAGCAGCGAATCGCCTAGAGAATGATAAATATTAGGGCCGGGCGAAAAAAGCGCGTCCCCCTCGCGTCGGAGATCGGGGAGGAAATACACTCGCCGATATCTCCCGCCCGGCCGTTTTTTTGAAAGGTAAACCATGAAACACGGAAAAAACCCCCTCTATTCCTGGTTCCCCCTGTACGGCGAAAAGTGGCTTTTCGGATCTACCAGGTACGAGCTAGAACATGCAGAACGTGCGATCTTCGTTGATCTTATGGCCCTTGCCAATCGCGACAATGGCTTCATCCGAGCCAACGAGCAGTTCCCGTACACGATCGAACACCTCGCCGGTATGCTCCATGCAAATGTCGACTTAGTCGAAACGACACTCCTTAAATGCATAAAATTTGGAAAACTGGAAAAACTGGAAAACGGGATTTATCGGATAAAATCATGGGATGATTTTTCCTTAACTGACCGAAGAAAAAGACAAGTCGAGTCATTTCCGAAAAAAAGGAAATCCATTTCCGTTTCTTCGGAAGCGCCTCTTATATCCTCTAGTATTATCTCTATATCATCTTCTCTTCCTCTCTCTTGGGAGGGGATTAAAGGGGAGGACATGTCGGCATGGGGCATCGCCTATCCCGCTTGCGACATCAACCGCGAGCTCGCGGCGATGCTCGAATGGATCAAATCAAACCCCCAAAAGGGGAAAAAGAAAAACTATCGCCGGTTTATCGTCAACTGGTTGGCTAGGTCTCAGGAGCGCGGCGGCGGGATGAAATCAAATCCTCCGCGTCAAGTGGAAATCGAGCGAGAGCGGGCGGTCGGAGCTACTGCGCATTATCAATTCACGCCGGAACAGGAAGCCAGGATTCCGGCGA
>Ga0209719_1003183_pt1 | contig 15379 bp, 15 predicted proteins | sample AD_JPNAS2_MetaG_FD_184421 | JGI IMG/M metagenome (GOLD analysis project Ga0209719, IMG submission 184421) | Active sludge microbial communities of municipal wastewater-treating anaerobic digesters from Japan - AD_JPNAS2_MetaG (SPAdes) (version 2) | ecosystem: Engineered > Bioreactor > Anaerobic...
AATTAGTAAGAGATTGCTTTAGAGTGAATCCATTCATATAATCAAAATAAGCTTCAATCGACTGGCGTGGTTTGAATAGTCGATTTTTCACAGGTGTTGAAATTTTAACAATTTGACCTTCGATATCTTGTTTTCCTTTTGCAATTCGAACAAGAACATCCGAATTATGTTTCAATCCCTGCCCACCAGGCAAACTATATTTATCAGCATGTCCAACGACTTGCATATTAATTCTTGATTGTTGAATCAAAACAAGACCAACATTAGCTTTTTCAATTATACGTTTTACTTTTTTCATATCACGGTTGATAACTTTTGCAGCAGAAGCTATTTCAACTTGATCCATTTTTCTTTCATTTTCATCACTCGTCAAAGTTCCTGCAAGTGAATCATATACAATCAAAACACCTTTATCATTGACATTATGAGCAACTGCCAGTTCAGAAATTTTTTCAACAATATCAAATGCTTCTTCAATACATGTTGGCCACAAATGTTTAATTTTTGACCAGTCAATACCAAGTTGAGCAAAACGTCTTTTTTCAAGAGCTCTTTCAGTATCCAAAAAGACTGGTAATACTCCTTGTTCAATGGCTACTTTCAGAAGCCTTGCAATCATACTCGTTTTGCCACTATTATGAACAACGATTCCATTAGCAATATAGTTATTATTTGGTGCAAAACATTTGATATCGTATGTTTCAATTTGACCTATTGGAGTAATTGAAATAATTTCATCTGGAATAATATTATTAATATTCTTCACATCATTCTGAACATAAATCAAATCACCAATTTGAAGTTCTTCCAAAGATTTAAATTGACCATTTCCAATATAATATTTATGATCTTTTGTAGATCTTAATGTTTTTCCTAATTTTTTTCTGATTATATCAGAACTAGTTTTAATTTCAAATCCATCTTTAAACCCAGTTTGCACCACATCTGCAATAGGCTGCCTAATCAATCTATCTGTTTTTTCATCGACGGACATAATATAAAATTCTATGTCTTCTCGATTTATTTTATTGGAACGACCATCTTTAGCAATGTTATGAAATCTTTCATAAAGATGTTTAATAGTTCCACCTTTTTTATTAGTAATTCTATTTAAAGTTTTATTATAAGTAGCATATAAAATAAAACTATCCTTATCTAAACATCCCTCCGGGCCGTAGAACGTAGTAATTTTACCATTTAGGGGTATACCCCCTGTTCTCGGTCTTCCAGAAATGAAAAAATTAAAATCAGGTAAACCAGTATCCATAAATGTCGTATCTTTTAATTGTGTAATAAGAGAATTTGGATAGGCTTTCCCAAGAAATTTATCCAATGCAGAACCAAAATCGCCAGAAGGTTTTGATGTGGTTTTATCAGCTTTCTTTCCTCGTTTTGGCTTCTCTCCTACAACATGAACTATTTCTTCAGCAGTTTCAACAATGGATTCATCAATGGCGGAAGAATCAACTTCCGCCACCACAACTTTCTTTTTAGGTCTTTGCATTAGATATTACTCCTTCATTTCTTTCTTCAAATCTTCAAGCCAAGAATCGTCTGACTGAACATCTTCATCCTTCGGCTTTGGTTCTGCCTTCTTTGAAGGTCTGCCGGGTTTCTTCTTTTCCTTTGGTTCTTCATCCTCATCATTCTTGGCTCTGGATGGTTTCTTTCCACGATATGCCATCATTTCTTCTGTAGCAGAAACTTCCTCATCCGTATCAAGTGGAAATTCTTCAAAAGAATCGTCTTCATCACTTTCACGAGAAGGCTTACTCTTAAAAATTTTGGAAGCCTTTGATGCCAAACTACCAACATTGCCACTACCAAGTTTCTTTCCAGTTTTTGAACTAGTTTTCCCTTTATTATCACCATCAACCAAATCAGGACAGAAACTTTTCTTAAAAATACTCAACATAGTTTCCATATATTCAACAAGCTTAGGGCCTACTTTATTTGGCAAACAAACAGCCTCAAGGTCTTCAATTTCATCAATTGTAAAACCCAATTCTTCAAAAGATTCATCGGAAAGTTTAACATCCTCAACAATTGGCCATCCTTCATCCGAAGTGCCAACATAAAGATCAAATCCTTCTGTTTCAATCCTTTCAACTTCATCATCACTCAAATTGTCATTGATAAAAGAAAGAATATCCTTCAAGAACATATCAGAATAACTAAACTGATATCTCTTACCAGTTTTATATGAAAAGGCCATTGAAGCAATATTGTCTTTGGCTACAATTTTCTTCCAAATATCTTTGCCAAGTCTATTCTTTTCAACAAAGGAACATAGTGGGCAATTCCCTAGAACATGTCCTTCCCTATTGGTAGAAGAAAGACAAGTAGCAACCTTCCAACCAGAAGACACCTGAAACATGTGTATTTTATATTCAAGAAACCAAAGAGCATCCTTCTGTGGAAGGATTCGAATAACACCCTTATGTTCTGCAACATTCTTTGGATATAGTCTTTCAAGACGGTCTTCTTTATTTGAAGAAGATTTATTTTCAGAAGAAGTCTTTGCCTGATTCAACCTATTTAACACCGAATTATAACGATCTTTAATGCCTGCCATTATATTTCCTCCCTATCATTTACCATCGTAATTGTTCCAACCATTTTCAATTTTGACAACGTTTCATTTAAATAATCTACAACTTTTTCATCCCCAATATAAACTAACTCATCATGAACCAAATAAGATGGCATCAACCCACACAAATTTTTCATATTAAAAGCAACCTTAATAATCTGATCATGAACATGTCCTTGAAGATATTTTAGATGTTCTTTCCAAATATCTTTCTCATAATCCTGATAATTCAATAGACAAATATAAGGATTGACAATTCTTCTCAATCCTTCATGAACGTGCAACTTGGTCGAATACTCCCTGCCTACTTTTCTATTATACCACAAAATTTCAGTTTGTAAAGAGGTCAGATTTTCCTGTAAATCGTTGAAGTTCTTGGAAGTGTATTTTACACCGAATTTATGTTGAACCATTTCAAAGATAATTTCGGGGTCATTGCCAGAATGTATGAAACTATTCAACACAAATTTAATCATGTCTGAAAGTTCAGGATTTTCATACCTTTTTTGAATCAGAAAAGGCAATACTTTTGAACCTGTAAACTTAGCAAGACATGTTGGTTCAGCACTTTTTAAATCCATTTTAATAATTGATTTTCCAGTAGAAAGAATTTTATCATTGATATACTTTCTAGCTCTTTTACTATTCTGAATATTATCACTGCCACTAAAATACCATCTTCCATAATTGGAAACAGTTATTTTTGGCCTTAATATTGTTGATTCCAAATCAACTCCAGATTCTAAATAGTTTAACAGTGATGATGTAAAATTCAACAATGAACCTATTTTCAATCTTCGATTAAATATTTCTTCTACCAATGTTGATTCCAAAAGACAGTGATAATTGTCAATAGGACATAAGTTATATGAAGAAAAACAATGTGAAGTTGATCCAGTATAATAATTTCTAATCAATTCATATCGAAGATATTTTTTATTTTTAGGCCATTGAGTTAAATCAATTGGGAAATTGGTAATGATATTGGTAAATTGAAAAATTACATTCATCCATTTCTTTTTTGAATAAATGGATATTTCTTCGTAATAAAATTCCTCCTTTTTAAAATAATACAGTTGCATATTCTTACCATTTTCAATAATGATAATTGTATTTTCATCAAAAGAAACAGATTTTTTCCACTTGATTTTTCTTAGATATTCCATAAAAAATTCTTCTGAATTAACTGCATAATTAAAAGAAGAATCATACATGATTCGTTTTTTCAATTTTTTATTCCATATTTTAATAAACCTTTCTTCATTTCCATTCAGTGATAAATTTTCGAAGATTGACATTGGACGCAGTTCCTTTCGGAATCCTATTTTGATTCTGTAGTGCAAAATCATGAATTCTTGTAGATTGATTTTTCATTATTGATCTTAAATGGTCTGGCCCCATTGATGTAAAAATATCATTTGGGTCAGAATGTTTTAAGACTACAATTTCAGTATCAGGATAATAAGACTGTAATCTTTTTGACAAGTTTAAAATTGATTCAACATTTCCTTTATCCTTTTCAATTGAATCCAAAACAATTTTAATTTTAGTGAAAGATGTGAAATTATGTTTTAATATTTCAAGGCCCTTCTTTGAAAGATTCTTTCCGAGAAGGGAAATGGCAACATAATCATTCATGGATTTATTAACACTATAAGCATCAAAATATCCTTCTGTTATATAGAGGATATTTGTTTTTGGATTTGAAACAACCTCATCCAAAAAAGAGAATGATTCAGATGGTTTACTAAAATGATATTTTTCAATGTCTTTAGAAGAAAGATTATAATATCTTGGAGATTTGCCAATATCATGATACTTTCTTCCAACCAAATGACTGACCTCATAGTTATTGATTATTGGAATGTAGATATAATTTTCATCAACAAAATAATTGTCAATTTCTTCCAGATCGCCACAAGTTCTTTTGAGAGCATATTCATAAGCACTTGCAACTTCTGAAATGTGAAGTAGTTTATAATCATTGATGAACTTACTAAAATTCGATTCTTTATTGGCAGTTTTTTCTTTGTATTCTTGAATGGTTAAAGAAGTAATTATTCTTGCCATGTCATAATGGCAAACACCTAAATCTTCAGCCATCACGTAATAAAATTCATCTAACAAATCATAATCTTTAAAATATTTGAAAATAGTTTTTGATTCCTTACATTTGAAACAATAAAAATTGTTCCATGTAAGATTGATTATACCATGAAACTTGGTATCTTGGCAATAAGGACAATTGACAATCAATTTATCATGTTCAGAACTATGTTTTGTTTGAATATTGTTTATAATAAATCTTTTAATAACTGGTAGATGTTCTTTTGTCAATTGAATAAATGGTTTATTCATTGCTTTCCTCTTCTCCAGAAGGGCCATCTTCTCTTGTCCAGTCTCTTGTTAAACATCTTGAATAATCAATATAGGCATTAAATGCTCCACCATCTTCCCCATAACGAGAAGCAGCTACAAACAATTTAGCTTTGTGATTTCGTTTATCAGCAGGAGTGCAATTAATACTGACAGCAACAGTTGCAATTCTCACAATACCAAATGATTCAGCAACATCTGCCATATCAATTAATTCTCCTTCCTCCAATCTTCGAACAGAATCCCTATTTGTTTGAGAGGCCGTGACGAGTCTTATTTTCAATTCCTCAGCTACTCGTTTTAATCCATAATAAATATTATCAATTTCAAATCTTTTCTGTGTATATCTTCGAGTTGGTGCCATAATATCAGCATAGTCTACACATACTGTATCAGGAAAGAAGCCAGTAACGCAATGATGTTTTTTAATAAACATTAACAATTGATCAGGTGTAAAAGCATCTGGTGGACATTCTTTAACAACCAATTTTCCTAAATAATCCTTTTGAAGTTCCTTTAATCTTCGAACAGTTGTATTTACCAATAATTCATTTTTTGTTAATCTAAGAAGTCTCATATCATATCTGTCAATGATTCTTTTTTCTGACATTTCCAGCGTAATATGTAAAACATTTCTTTGTTCAAGAAGAGCTTTTGCCCCAACATTGACAAGGAACATTGATTTACCAGCTTTGGCAGGAGCTAGAAAAGTAAATAAATCCCCTTCTGTTAAACCACCATCCAAAGCTTCATCCAGCTTTTCAAATCCTGTAGGAATTCTTAAATAGTCTGTATGTTCCAATCGAGCTTTATGACGATTTAATATCTCTTGTTCATCATAAGCTACAGTTCCCATTTCATAAATATCCGTTCCTACAGACAATGCTTCTTCAATACGTTCCTTAATCTTTGGATATTTTTCAATTTCAGAAAGATCATTAATTGATTCTACAATACTCTTTTTCATAGCTTGGTGTTGAACAAAAGTCAAAACATTATCCTGAATAAAATCAAGTTCACCTTGTTTTAAATCACGATAATTATATAAAGATTCAATTAATTCTTCAACTTCATCTGTCTTTACTTTGGCAGGAATGAAATTATCCAAAGCAATTTTAGATGGAAGTTCTTGATATTTCTCAAAAAACTTTCTAATTGCAGCAAATAATAAAGAGTAGGTGTCCACCTCAAAATGAAGTGGACTAATTTCACTACCCAATCTCAACATAAAAGTTGGATGTTGCAAACAAGCAACAATTACTTCCCTTTGAAAATCTAATGTAAAGGCAAATTTATCTGGTTCATAAACTGTATTGGTATGAGTCATTCAATATCCTCCAATTTTTGTAAACCTTCCTCAATGATATCACGAATCATTAAAATTGGCAAGACTGATTTTTTGTTTGTTCAAACTTGTTCGAATTTTTGAATCTTCTATAGAATTATTAGATGTTCCATTCAAAACATAATCTCTAAAATATTTACTGAATTCCCCTTGAAAAATCATTATGATTTCCTGATATTTCAATTCTGAATGTTGATATTTGATTTTTTTCAAATTGGAAATATCCACTTCATAAATAGAAGAAGCCCATGATAACATCTCATCGGCCTCTTTAATTCCCTTCTTCTTTAAATATTGTAATTTTTTAATTTCAGCCTTTTTCATTTGTTGATAAAAACTAAAAAATTTAATACTCAAAACCATATTTGCCAAAGGAGTATTATGTTCAATATTCATTAATGTTTTTATATTTTGCCAATTGGAAATAATTATTCTTAAATATTCATACAATGAAACATTTTTTTCATCAATGAATACTTGAAGTCGAATCAATTGTTTCCATTCACTCACTGATATCAAATATTTTCCAAGTGTTAATCCATTCGGAATTTTATCAATATTTGGCACTTTAATACTTCTACCTTCCAGATAGAAATACTTTTGAATTAATCTATTATAAAGAGCACATGATTCCCGAAGTGCTCTATAAGCACTATAATCTTGTTTATCTCTTTTATTTAGGAAAATCATGATGTTTAATAGTTTTTATCAATATACATCATTACACTTACTAAATTTTCTGATTTAACATAATCAGGCAAATTTGTCTTGAATATATTGTTTTTTATAAGTGTAATCTTTTTCATGAGTGCTTTAGGCAATGTCAAATAAGCATTTGATCTATAAACAACTTTAGTGTTATCAATATTATAATTATCAATAATCCAATCTAATAGCTTTTGAATACTCATTTGAATTGCTTTAAAAATTGCTTTATATTTAGCTTCAAGAGAAACTTCTTTTTGAAAGAGATTAGTAATAGATTTCTTTTTATTTACTTCCGAAGATATCAATTCTTCTTCCAGATTTTCTTGAATAGAATGAATCAAAGAATTCAATTCTTTTTTATCATTGAGTAATATATTTAACTTATCTGAAATTGACTTAAAATAAAAATAAACAAATTGCATATCTTCTATATTTATTTCATCACTTTCTGGTCCAATATGATCAAAGATTTTAATAGGATTACCAGAATATCCAGACTTACAGACAACTGGGTCTTTTTCAAAATCATTGACATATCCAAAAATGTCATCATCAGAATTTTCATCATTATCAGAATTTTGCAATTCATGAATCGACATTTCACAACTCTGTTTCAATAACTTCTGATAATACATGAGAAAAGTGTTTTTAATAATTCTGTTTGAATATGGGAATACTTTGCCTTTTTCCAAAGTAAATCTTTGAAGGGATTTGTATATTTCATAGATAGCATAAGCAATGGCATCATCCCGGTTATCTTTAATTAGGTCATTAGCATAAAATTGTTTATTTAACATCCCATTTGCCTGGGCCACAAATTGGTGGTATAATGGTGCAAGATCATTCATGTCCTTACTCTCTTGATATCTAAGAACACATTCTTGAGCCATTTTTTCATCAAAATACATTTTTTTCGGTTTCTTTTCTACATCTTCCATTAAATTCACCTCTGGGTCTCAAACTGTTTCTACCAGTATACCACACAAATCCAGTTTTGGCAACCCAGAAAAAGTTAAATAAAGTTGTGCTTGCCAAATTTTGTTGAACATGGTATAATGAAAAAAAAGTTGGAACAAAAAACCCTGACTGGAGGAAATTGAATGAATGCTTTGGAATTAGACAAAAAGATTAATGATGTTTGGTTTGAAAAATATCGTCCACAGACAATGGACGATCTTATTTTGGAGCCTGATTTGAGAATATATTTTGAAAAGATTATTGAGGAACAGAAACTTCCTCAACATCTAATGTTGTATGGAAGTGCTGGAGTTGGAAAGGGAAGTATTATCAACGTATTGGTAAATGCCATCCCCTGCACTGTTTGTTATATTGATGGCAGTGCAGATAACAAGGTTGAAAATATTCGAGAAAAAATTATTCCATTTGCCAAATCAGGAAGAATATTTAAGAATCAAATCAAACTTGTTATTATCAATGAGTCCGATAGACTTACGCCAGAAGCAATGGATGCTCTCAAGGATATTTTGGAGACGGGTTCATTAACTTGTAGATTTATTTTTGCATGTAATCGAATTGAAAGAATGATTGAACCTATTAAGAGTAGATGTTTAAATTTTCGAATTAAACCACCTATCAAAGAAGTATGCACAAAGATATGTCAAAAGCTTAAAGAAGAAAATATTCCTTTTGAAGTTGATGCAGTTGTTGCTATTGTAAAGAAAAAGTATCCTGATTTTAGAGGCACTTGGAATGAACTTCAATCAATGGCTATTTCAATGGGAGAAATTAGCACTTCCTTTATTAAAGGCACTTCTGATGAATACAAATCACTTTTTACTAAACTGTTTAATATGACAAATATTAAAGAAATTTCAGAACTTTTGAAAAAGTCTTTGTATGACGAATCCATCTATACCGAATTGGCAAAGTATCTCATTGAAAAATATGAAAGTGCAGATGCAGTAATTGTTTGTAGTGAAGGGATGTCAAAAGCAACAACTGTTTATGATACAGATTTGAATCTTCTGTCAACAATTTTAACCATTAAAGAGATCATTAAATAACGACACTTACCAAACACTCCCATCTGTGGTATACTGGATTCAAACATCTTAGATTGGAGGGCATTATGATAATCAAAACTTTCAGTGAACTTATTGAACATTATAACAAAATATCTTTGGATAAATTCAAGGCTCCAATTCTTGAAAACAAAATCCTTGTTTTGATTTATCACGGAAAATATTATGCATTTTATGGTCATGCTATGGAAAGATTAATCAAAAGATTTTCTTTCCATTTTCTTGATTGGACACTAAAATTGATATCGGAAGGAGATAACAACATTGAACGATACTTAGAAACTGGAGAATCAAAAATATTTCTCATGGAAAGCAATATTCGAAAAGACGAATATATTGCACGTTCACATTCTATAAGAATGGTTTATGAACGTAAAATATTTGCAAGAGAATTTGCAAGAGAAATAATTACAATTGATTTTGACAATGAGGAACTTTACAGAAAAAAGTATTCAAACAAGTTTAATGTTTTAAAAACAATATACTTTGATGAAAGTATTAAAACGTCTAAGACAAAACGCAGGAGGTAATATTAAATGAATAGAAATGATTTAGAAAGAGAATTCTTGGAAAATGAAGTATTTCAGGGGTTTCATCCTTTTCACTGGACGACAAAAGAAATTCCGAATATTAATAAGGATTCTAAAATTTTGATTGATGGCAAAGTGTATTGTTTGATCGAAGATCAGTCAAACATGCCTAAGTATAAAGTTGGTGATAAAGTTTATGCTCCCTTCTTTGTTCAGGGCGTTAAACTTGATGAAAATAGTCGAATTATTTATCTCTTGTCTCTGAATCCAAATGAAAAGCCTTTGATTCAGACAGATGAAGTTAATCTTTTAAAGCCTTCGGAGGAATAAATAAATGAGTGAAGCCAAGCTTACCCTTTCTGGTGATATTCTTAAATCCATTGGTAATTTTATTTCAATGGTTCCAAGTAAGATTTTTGGTTCAATCCCTCTTCGATTTGAGAATGGTTGTATTAAGATTGAAGCAACATCTTCGTCTTTTGGATATATAATTTCCTTCAAGAAAGAAATTGAAGACCTTGAAGTTGAAGAACCATTTGTAATCAATTTTTTGGCTGATAAGTCTATTGATAAGATTTTCACTTCTTTCAATACCATCGAATTTTATGATGAGTATATCCATGCCATGAAGTTGAATAAGAATGGCGATGTTCAAATTGATACTGTTTTGACACTTTTGGAAACTGATGAAATTACAGAAGTTCCACATTCTGTTGAAGAGATTTTTGAATTTATCAAACAGGCAAATGAAGATGTTGATGATAATGAAAAGTTTATCACAACTCTTGATATGGAAACAATTTCAGATTTCCTTGGTTCTCTCAAGGTTTTGGCAGAACAGGATAAATTTATTGTCGATGTGAAGAAGACTGGTCAATTTGAAATTATCGGTGAAGATTATACCAAAACAAAGGTTGCTTATACTTTTGGCAAGGTCAAGTGTGATAAGCCTTTCAAAGCTGTTTACAAGGAACATTTGCCTAATATCATGTCAGAAGTAAAGTCTTCAAAGATTTGTGATGATGCCACTTTCTTCGTTTCACCAAGTGTAATTATCATTGAACCAAATTCAAAAGAAGATGGAGAACAATACATTTACGTTGTTGCTAGTGTGTAATTGATTTGTGGGGGTATAGGGGTTAAAATACTCTATACCCTTTTTTAATATAAGGGGGTTCTATTAATGGAAAATCTTACGGTAGAAGAACTTGCAAGAATTCGTCCCATACTTGATAAAATCAATACTAAATTTTGTGAACAATTTTTTGATAACCCAAAAAGAAATGAGGATGGTTCTGTTGATATCAATATTCGATTAGATGAATTTGATTCTAAAGATATTGATTATGTCTGGGAACTTTATCTTCATTTTTTTATAAATTGTTTGAATGAATTATTTGAGAAAAACAATATTACTTCTAGAATTTCTTTAGTTAAAGGGTCTGATGGAATTTTGGAATTGAAAACAGTTGAGGTAAACAATGAATAATATTTTAATCATAGACTATTTTTCTCTTGTTAAAAGATATTATAGGCTAGATGAAGATCAAGATAAAAATGATTTCATTATGACATATATTGATAAAATTCTTCCTAGAATTGTTGAAACTATGATTAAATATAAGCCAGTTATCACTTTTGTTGCCTGTGATTCTGGTAAAAACGTTCGTGCATTAGCTATTAATTCTGAATATAAAGGCAATAGAAAAAAGGCTAAAAGTATTTCAGAAGAGGAATTGATGCAATCAAAAATTGAACTATTGAAAATTTTTGTGAAAGCTCTTCCTGTTGTATTTCTTGAAAATAAAAATACCGAAGCTGATTTCATCGTATATAGCATTATAAATTATCTAAAAGAAACAATTGGATTGGAAAATGTTCAATATATCATTGGAAGTAGTGATAGTGATTTTATTCAACTTTTTGATGATGATGTTGTTATGAATAATTGGAATCATCCAAATGTTCTTATTACTCAAAAGAATTTTTCTGAGTTTTTTAAAGGGTTAAATGGTTTTTGTTGGCCAGAGGCTTATGCTTTTGCCAAATCATTTACCGGAGATACGGCAGACAATATTAAAGGTGTCGGTGGTTTTGGATGGAAAACAGTTATTAAACTATTTGAAATCATTGGCCCTGTTTCTTCTATTAAAGAACTTCAAACTAAAGTAGATGACCATCTTAGCAATAAAAAAGGGGATAAATCTCATTTAGCTTTGCTGAATAGAGTGAAGAAAACAATTTTGGGAAATAAATCAAAATTTGAGAAACTCTTAAATAATCAGAAAATTATTGATTTTTCAATGTTGGAAACACCTTATTTTGTAGAAGTTAATAATATAATTGAAGAAGGATTATCAACATTGATTGAATTTGATGAAAAGAATTTTAAGAAAATCATTTCTGTAGATTGTTATTTAGATGGATCCGAAGATGATAGAAGAGTTAAAAGATCATTCATCAAAGAAATTATGTTATTGAAACAAATTGTTTCTAGAAGTAATAAATTCATTGATCAGAATATTCCGTATGAAGAATAGATTTGAGGTGTCTTAAAGATTGAAAATATTGTTTTTTACAGATTTACATATTCCAAATCAAACCAATTCAATATCTAATTCTGATTTTAGGGAGTGTTTGGAATTTCTACAATTTATTAAAGAACAGATTGTAGAAAATAGAGTTGATCTAGTGATATTTGGTGGTGATTTATTTGAAGACCCAAAATCAATTACATCATCTGCATTGACATTCTTTTCAGATGAAATTGCCACTATTGCCCAATTGAGCCAATTGATTCTCTTAGTTGGAAATCATGATTCAATCGAACACAATAAAATTGAAAATGTTCAAAGAATAAGCCTTTTGAATCATTTAAAACACTATGATAGGGTAAATGTTATAGATGCTCCTTACTGGATTACGACGATACACGAAGAAATGACCCAATTAGTTTTTGTGCCATACTGTAAAAATATTGCTGATATTTTGGAATCAATGGCATTTAAACTTCATGAATCTCATAGAAAAATATTATTTGGACATTTTGAAATTAGTGATTTTAATTATGTCAATATGAATAAAGAAATGATTTTATCAACTGTTGGCAAATTGCCATCCGTCAAAGATATAATTGAAACCTATAAGTATGACTTATCATTTATTGGACACATTCATGAACCTAAAACATTTGGCCCTAATCAGGAAGTCATTTATGTTGGATCATGTAGAAATATAGACTTTGGAAATTCGACAGAAGACAAATTTATTTATTTAATTGATACACAAACTTTGTCTTATGAAAAGATTAAAAATCCAAATACTTACACGTTTAAGAAATTTTATTCATTGGATGACATTAAGAAATATATGGTAGAAAAAACAAAATCTGAATTGTCAAGAACACGAATTATTTTTCATTATCGAACCATGGATGAAGTTCAAAAAATCAATAAAATTAAATCCTATTTTGATTATGTTAAATTGGATAAAATCATTGATGAAGAATCTTCTACAATTGATGAATCAAAAGAAAGTCCTGAATTTTTCAATAGAAAATATGAAATTGTAAATGAAAATAATATCTTGTCTTTTATTTTTGAATTTGATAATATTGATGAAAAGAAAAGAGATTCATATATTCAAATGTTTGACTATATTGGGAGACAAAAAGTATGAAAATAAAATCAATGAAACTTCGAAACTTTTTGTCTTTTGAAAAGGTGGATTTGAAATTACATAATACTCCAGATGAACCGCCTTCAATTTTTCTTGTTGTTGGCAAAAATTTTGACCAATCAGAAGATTCAGATGAATCAAGAAATGGAGCTGGAAAAAGTTCATTTCTATGTGAAAATTTGAGTTATAATCTTTTCGGAAAACCATTGAGAGGTGGGAAGGGAAAGGTTAAAATTGATGACCTGATTCGTAAAGGTCAGGATGATATGGTTAATGAAATTTCTTATTTTCTTGAAGATGGTTCGGAATTGTTAATATCTAGATCGAGAAATGAAAAAGGTATCAATAGTGTTAAGGTAAGTCATGATAAAAAAGATATTACTAAACGAACCAAAAGATTATCAGATAAAGATATTCGTGAATTTATGAATATCTCTTTTGATGTATTTGCACAATGTATTGTCAATTATGCTGATACCACGGGGTTTATGTATTTAAATTATGGAAATAGGTTAGATTTAATAAAACAAATAATTGAAATGGAATTTTTAGATGAACTTTCTGTTAAAGCTAAAACATTTGCTCAGACAAATGAACGGATTTTAAAGTCATTAGAATTAAAGAGAAATTATGTAATTGAACATTTGGAATTGATCAAGAAGAATAAAGATATTCAAATTGAATTTTTACAAAATAAAATTAATGAGTTGACAGGAGAATTGAATACTGTCAAGGAGGAAGGGTTAAAACTTCCCGAATTAAAACCATTGGAGAATAAAATTGTTGATATTGAAAGTGAACTTAAAAAAATCAGAAAAGAAAAGTCTGATTTTGAATCACAAGAATTTCATTTTCAATCACTCGTCAAGAAACATAGAAAAGAGAAAGAGGAATTACAAAAACTTTCATCTTCCAAATGTCCAAAATGTTTTCAATTAGTAGATGAAAAATATGTAGATCAATTTTCAAAATCTATGGATGAATTAATTCAAGAATTTTCAAGTAGTATCGAAACATTACAAAAATCAATTCAACTTGTAATCAAACAAGAAAAGGAAACTGAAACAAATCTCTCAAAAGCCAAAAAAGAAAAGGAAACAGTTGCTAGAAGTCATCAGGTTTTAAAAACAAAATATGAATCCCTTAAAAAAGAAATAACGAAATGGGAAAAAGAATTAAAAAATACTAAGGCCGTAGGTCAAGTAGATAATCAATCAGAATATGAAAAAAAGTTAGATGGAATAAATAAGGCCATCAACATCCGAACAGGATGGAGATTGCCAAGTAATTACTTTAGTGATATACTTAACCCAAAGAGCACGTTGAGAAGTGCCCTTTATAAAAAGTATATTGTCATTCTTTCTGATATGTTCGAGTATTACATGAATAAAGTTTTTAATGGTCAAATGATTGGCACAATTGATATTGATAAAGATTCAAATATTGATCCTGTTTTTCTAAAAGATAAACAATTGATTCCTTATTGGTTGTTAAGTAGTGGTGAACGAAGACGAGTTGATTTAAGTCTATGTTTGGCTTTCTTTGAATTTGTTTCACATTCGTCTCATAATATGCCAAAATATTTAGTATTAGATGAACCATTTTCAAATCTTGATATGATGGGTATTAAACAATGTGTATCCGTTCTTATTGATATTCATAAGAGACATAATCTTGATATTTTTATTGTGACGCATACTACATTTCCACAAGAAATTTTAGATCAATCTGTTAGTTTAAAAACCATTGAAATTATTAAAAAGAATGGAATATCAACAGTTAAATTAAATTAAAAATCATATTGGATATTTGATTGGAGGGATTAGAATGAGAAAGAATAAATTCTATCGGAACAGTTATGATGAATGCATGCATTATATTAAGGAAAATAATTGTAATGAATTTGAATTTAACATTACAAATGTTATTGTTTCAAGAAATGCTGAAGTTTGGCAAGTTTGGGGGCACCATAGCCAAAAAGGTTTTGCTCGAATCGTTGGGGAATTTACTTCATTGGTTGCCGCTGTTAATAGTATCCCCTTTGATGAATTAGAATTCCCTTATACTATTACTTCTGTTCCTTGGGATTATAATTTTTAACGAACGG
>Ga0209719_1003185_pt1 | contig 15371 bp, 14 predicted proteins | sample AD_JPNAS2_MetaG_FD_184421 | JGI IMG/M metagenome (GOLD analysis project Ga0209719, IMG submission 184421) | Active sludge microbial communities of municipal wastewater-treating anaerobic digesters from Japan - AD_JPNAS2_MetaG (SPAdes) (version 2) | ecosystem: Engineered > Bioreactor > Anaerobic...
TCGCTATCTCTTCCTCTCGCCTGTACCTCTCGATGCAAACCTTGAGAGTCGCTCTGGGGTTCGTCGGCAACTACGCCCCGCGTGGACTTGCACCACAGACTGACGGCATGCCCGTCATACCAAAAAAACCGGACACCTTGCGGCATCCGGTCTTTCATTTCACGCGCGCGCAACGCACACGTGCAGCCCGCAAGGGTTACGCCTTCGCCTTCGCCTTCTTTTCGCCTTTGACCTCGGGCGCAGCCGCTTCGGCCGACTCGTCGAGCTTCTTGGGCGTCACGACCCACTGCAACAGGCACATCTCGGCGCCGTCGCCGGTGCGATGCCCGAGCTTATAGATACGCGTGTAGCCGCCAGGCCGACCGTCCATAGCCGGAACCACGCTATCGAAGAGTATCCGCACGGCGGCGGGACTCTGCAAGCGGGAAGCCGCCAGACGGCGGGCCGCCAGCGTGCCCTTACGAGCCAGGGTAACCATCTTCTCGGCATCACGACGCGCCTGCTTGGCCTTGGGCAGCGTAGTCTTAATGCTGCTGTTGATAATCAGGTTCGTCACCAGACTGCTCATCAGCGCCTTGCGGTGCGATGTCGAGCGCCCGAACTTTTTAGCAATTCTCTTATGACGCATGTTTCAAAACCTCAATCTGCTTGTGCTGGCGCCTGTACTTGCGCCGGCGCTTGCTCTTGCGTTTGCTTGTTGCTTTCGAGCAGCTCTGGATCGACCTTGTATCCGAGAGAGAGCCCCAGCTCGGTCAGCTTGTCCTTGATCTCGTTGAGCGACTTCTTGCCGAAGTTACGATACTTCAGCATGTCCGCTTCCGTCTTCATGGCCAACTCACCGACTGTGGTGATGTTGGCGTTGTTCAGGCAGTTGGCGGCGCGGACGCTCAGCTCGATCTCATTGACGCTCATATTCAGGACACGGCGCAGGCGGTCGCGCTCTTCATCGACCTTCTTCTCCGTATCCTCGAACTCCAGGATCTCGTCGCTGTAATCCACGAACACATCCAAGTGGTGGCGCAGCACGGCGGCGGCGGTCTTCAGTGCATCCTCCGGCGAGACACGCCCGTCGGTCCAGACATCGAGAATCAGCTTCTCGTAGTCCGTGCGCTGGCCCACGCGGGTATGCTCCACCGTGAAGTTCACGCGCGACACCGGCGAGAAGACGCTGTCGATCGGGATGCGCCCGATCTCCTGCTCATCGCCCTTGTTCCCCTCGGCCGGGCAAAAACCGCGACCAACCCGGGTCTCCGCCTCCAACGCCAGCACGCCATCCGCGTCAAGCGTGGCGATATGTTGCGTCGGGTTGAGCACGTCGACCGCATTGTCCTCCGCGAAATCCGCGGCAGTGACCACGCAGGGCCCCTTGCGGTTCAGCTTGAGCCAGACCGGGGTACGGCTGTAGCTCTTGAGCAGCACGCGCTTCAGGTTCAGGATGATGTCGGTGACGTCTTCGCTCACGCCGGGCATTGAGGTAAACTCGTGGCTGACACCCTCGATCCTGACAGAAGTGATCGCGACGCCTTCAATCGAAGAGAGCAGGACACGGCGTAGCGAATTTCCGATGGTGCGGGCGTAGCCCACCTCGAACGGCTCCGCAGTGAAGCGCGTGTAGGTAGCGGTCGCCGTGTTCTCTTCCTTTTGCACACGGCGGGGCATTTCAAAACGACTCAAACGAATCGGCATGTTTCCGTCCTTTCGGGCCGCGCGCCCCGGAGGGCTGCGGCCATCGGCACGCGCGCTTAGCGCGAATACAACTCGACAATAGCCTGCTCATCCACAATCGGCGCGATCTGTTCGCGCGTCGGGATACTCAGAACTTCAGCGCGGAAGGCTTTCCGGTCCAGCGAGAGCCACGTGGGCATCTGCTGCGTGGTGGCGGCCTCGAGGCTGCGCGCGGCAAGATCCCGGCTACGCGGGCGGTCACGGACTTCAATCACGTCACCGACCTTGAGGATCATGGAAGGCACGGAGGCCTTCTTGCCGTTCACCGACACATGGCCGTGCAGCACGAACTGACGAGCCGAGCGGCGTGACGACGCAAAGCCAAGGCGATAGACAAGGTTGTCTAGGCGGGTCTCGAGCAACTGCAGCAGCAACTCGCCGGTGACGCCCTTGCGGCGCATCGCCTCTTTGTAGAAGCGCTTAAACTGGCCCTCCTGCATGCCAAACTGGCGGCGCAGGCGCTGCTTCTGGCGGAGCTGCTCACCGTAGTCCGACATCTTGCGGCTGCGGCGGGCGCCATGCTGGCCCGGTGCCGGGTGCCCCTGCTCAATGGCGCATTTGGCCATATAGCAACGCGCACCCTTTAGGAAAAGTTTCTGCCCCTCACGCCGGCAAATGCGGCAAACGGGACCTGTGTATCTGCCCATGTTAGACTCTCCTCCGTTGGCGCGGACGGCACCCATTGTGCGGGATCGGCGTGCAGTCCTTAATCAGCGTCACTTGAATACCGACGGCTTGGATCGCCCGCACCGCCGACTCACGTCCCGCTCCTGCGCCCTGAATCCTGACTTCCACCTCGCTCATCCCCTTGGCCATCGCTTGGCGGGCCGCATCCTGCGCCACCATGGTGGCGGCGAACGCGGTGCTCTTGCGCGATCCCTTGAAGCCGGCCTTGCCCGCCGAACTCCACGCGATCACGCCGCCGCGGGCATCCGTGATTGAAACCAGTGTGTTGTTGAAAGTCGACCGGACAAAGGCGATTCCCGCAGGAATCGACTTCCCTTTGCCCTTCTTCTTGGCGGTATCGGCGACCTTGGCGGGCTCGTCGCCCTTAGCCATCACGGCCTGCGCCTCGCTCATAGCCACCTGCTCAGGGGTTGCTTCCTTCTCAGGAGCCGCCACCTTCTCAGCAGCAGCCTTCTCGGGGGCCGCTTTCTCTTCTTGTTCTTGCTTCACAGCTTTTTCGCTCATGCGTATTCAGCCTCAAAAATGTGTGGCGGACACGGCACCGGTTCCCACCCTCGAGAGGAGCGAACCCGCGCCCTGCCGTCGCCGGGTTTATTTTGTTGCCTTGGCCTTCATCGCCGCGCGTGCCGACTTGTCGCGCACCGCACCCACCGTCCGCTTGCCGCCCTTGCGGGTCCGCGCATTCGTACGGGTCCTCTGTCCGCGGACCGGCAGGCCGCGCCTGTGACGCAGGCCGCGGTAGGTGCCGATACTGATCAGCCGACGGATGTTCTGCGAAACCTCACGGCGCAGATCACCCTCGACCCGGTAGTTCTCTTGAATGAAAGCCACGATCTGCCGGATCTCATCCGGGGTCAGATCGTCAGCCTTCTTAGCCGGGTCGATCTTGCAACTCTCGACCACATCGCTGGCCCGCTTGGGACCGATTCCGTGAATATACCGGAGCGCGTACTCGACGCGCTTTCTGCCCGGAACATCCACACCCATCAATCTCGGCATGGTTGTCTTCTCCAGTTAACCCTGACGCTGCTTATGGCGAGGATTTGTACAAATGATACGCACAATACCCTTGCGGCGCACCACACGGCAACGCTCACAAATGCGTCGCACTGAACTGCGAACTTTCATGGTTGTTATTCCTCGTTCAAAAAAGGTGTTGGATTTAACCAAAAGTCCGTTGACTTGTCTACCCTAAAAATGTGAAAAATCTTCATGCCAGCGTCAGAATTTCCACACCTTCTTCAAGCACGGCCACGGTGTGCTCAAAGTGCGCGGACGGTTTCCCGTCTCGCGTAACAACTGTCCACCCGTCATCCTGCACCGCCACATCCGACCGCCCCAGATTGACCATCGGCTCAATCGCCAACGTCATCCCGGGCTTCAGGACGGGGCCGCGCCCCGGCGCCCCGTAGTTGGGAATCTGCGGATCTTCGTGGAGGTGACGCCCCACGCCGTGGCCGACAAAATCCCGCACCACCGAACAACCGCCCGCCTGCACGATGCCCTCAACCACGTGAGAGACATCGGAAAGCCGACACCCGGGCCGGACTGCGGCCACCGCCGCCTCCAGCGCCCGGCGCGTCGTCTCGACGAGCCGAATCACATCGGGGTCCGTCACCCCGACCATTACGGTCGTGGCACTGTCCCCGTGGAATCCTTTGTAATACACCCCGACATCCAGGCTCACCACATCCCCCGGCAGGACAACCCGCTGCCCAGGGATACCGTGAATCACCTCGTCGTTGATAGAAATACATATCGCTCCCGGATACCCCCGGTAGCCCAAAAAAGAGGGTTTGGCGTTCATGCCCGCAATCAGCCGCCGGGTCAGCGCATCCAACTCGCCTGTCGTCACGCCGGGCTGGACCGCCGCCGCCACCTGCTCCAGCACAGAAGCAGTCATCCGGCAACTCTCCCGCATCGCATCCAGCTCCGCAGCGTTCTTTAAAGGGATCTTCATCAAAAAGTGCGCCTGGCCCCCTCTACAATCTCGTCAATGGGTCCAGTTCCCTGCACGCGCCGCAACACACCGCGCGCCTCGTAAAATTCAATCAACGGCACCGTCTGTGCCTGATAGACGGCCAGCCTGTTTTTCGCCGTCTCGGGGTTGTCGTCCTTGCGCACCTTCAACGCACCCCCGCAGGCATCGCAGATGCCATCCACCCGCGGCGGAATGTTGGTCACGTGATACCCAGCCCCGCACGCCGGACAGATTCTGCGCCCAGCAATCCGATTCACCAAAATCTCGTCGGGCACATCCAGCAACACCACCGCAGCCAGCGACGCACCACAATCCTCAATCGTGCGATCAAGCATCTGCGCCTGCGCCACCGTACGCGGGAATCCATCCAACAACAAAACACGTGGACCTTTGAGTTCCGCCATCAACTCGGCGACCAGCCGCGCGATGAGCGCGTCAGGCACCAGCTCGCCACGCTTCATATAAGCCTCGGCCTCGTCCCCGGCCGCCGTATGACGCCTCACCGCGTCACGCAACAGATCACCGCTCGACACATGCCGCAGCATCTTATCCGCAGCCACCAGCCGCCCAGCAACCGTTCCTTTGCCCGACCCCGGCGCTCCCAACAGAATGACGACGTCCATCTCTGTTACACTCGTCCCTGACACATTAAAAATCAAGAGTCAGGAACCAAGAATCTGCCATCAGCCATGTCGCCATGCCCAGCCACCGACTCCCGTCTCCTGACTCCTAACTGACAAAACCGGCGACGCGCCGGCTTCTCCATGGTAGGGGTGCACGGACTCGAACCGTGGACCCAGTGATTAAGAGTCACTTGCTCTACCAACTGAGCTACACCCCCATAAAAAACATGGAGCGAGTGATGGGTCTCGAACCCACAACCTCGACCTTGGCAAGGTCGCGCTCTACCAATTGAGCTACACCCGCTTCAAAAGAGTGGGGGTGACTTTATCACATTGACCGGGGGTACGCAACAGGGATTTTTAAAAAAAATTTCATCACCTCAAAAAACCTACGGTGTCTTTTTTATTTAACGGACCGCGTCGTCGCGCCTTGTTTGACTCGGCCTGAAAAATGGCGCAAGCCCACACATCTGCCGCTTGACATGCCGGACCTGTTCTCGTATTGTTTCGCCCATTCCTGCGGTGCGTCTAAGGAGACATTCCCCGCTGCGGGTGGTCTGGCTTTTCCGGCCTGATTTGCGCTTTACATGTGGCGGGGACATTCTTTATAGTGTGCGCCGGAAAGTTAACAGAAAAAAGAACAACGCGGAGCAAGGACCGCAAAGCATACTTATGAGCCAGATCGATAGAGCAGCTATTCGGAAGCAATTCCAGCGCCACGAGCGCGACACCGGTTCGAGCGAAGTCCAGATCGCCGTTCTCACCAAAGAGATCGAGATGCTGACTGAGCACCTGAAAGCCAACAAGAAGGATCACAGTTCCCGTTACGGGCTGATCCGTAAGGTAAACACCCGCCGCAGTCTGCTTGACTACCTCAAACGTGAGGATGAGGCCGTTTACCAGAAGATCATCAAGGAACTGGGACTCCGCCGCTAAGCTGTTGCATATCGGCCGCGTAGGCGTACCTCGCCGCGCGGCCGCGCTTGTTTCCGCGCACGCGGAACCTTTCCACGAACACCTCATCATTCTCAGAGCACGCCGTCTTTCCCGGCACATGAGCTTTCCGGTCCTTGTTCGCTGAAAGGTAAAGCATAGATGAAAGACACAACCTCGGTTTCCGTCCAGGTGGGCGGAGCCACGATGACTATTGAGACCGGATTGCTCGCCCGCCAGGCCGCTGGCGCCACGGTGTGCCGTTTGGGTGACTCCCTGATGTTTTCTGCGGTGACCTGTACCGACAAGCCGCGCGAAGGCGTCGACTTTTTCCCGCTGCAGGTCGAGTACCGCGAAAAGTATTACGCGGCCGGCCGTTTCCCCGGCGGCTACTTCAAGCGCGAGGCACGGCCGAGCGAGAAGGAGATTCTCACTGCCCGCATCACTGACCGCCCCATCCGCCCGCTCTTCCCCGAGGGCTACCGGAATGACGTGCAGGTCAACAACATGGTGCTTTCGGCGGACGGCGAAAATGAAACCGACATCCTGTCGGTCAACGCCGCCTCGGCCGCCCTCCATATCTCTGACATTCCCTTCATGGGACCGGTCGGTTGTGTGCGTGTGGGCCGCATCAACGGCGAATTCGTGATCAACCCCACGCATACCCAGCGCAAAGAGAGCGACCTCGACCTGATCTATGCCGGCACGCGCGAGCGTTTCCTGATGATGGAGGGCGGCGCCGACGAAATCTCTGAAGAGGATTTCCTTGCCGCCATGAAGTTCGGTCACGCAGAGGTCGTCAAAATCGTCGACGCCCAGCACGAACTGCGCCGGATGCTCGGCAAGCCGGAAAAGGTGATCACGGAGGTCGCCCCCGACGCGGAGAAGATGGCGTTCCTTTACGCCAATGGTGAATCCGCCTTGCGCAAGGCCCTGCTCATCGCCGACAAGTTGGAACGGCAGAACGCTGTCACTGCGATCAAGGAAGAGTTGCTGGCAAAAACCATGGAGAAGTGGCCGGAAGAAATCGATGCTGCTTCCTTCGTCACGTTCTTCGACACGATGGAGATCGACCTTGTCCGCCGGAATATCCTTGAGGACGGTAAACGCATCGACGGGCGCGCCAACGATGAGATCCGTAAGCTCTACGCGCAGATCGGCGTCATGCCCCGTGCTCACGGCTCGGCGATTTTCGACCGTGGCGAAACCTCAGCTCTGGGGTCGGTCACGCTCGGCACCAAGAAGGACGCGCAGGAACTCGACGCCATCACCGGCGGCGACCTCAGCAAGTCCTTCATGTTGCACTACAACTTCCCGCCCTACTGCGTTGGCGAAGTCGGCCGTCTCGGCAGCACAGGCCGCCGCGAGATCGGCCACGGCGCTCTTGCTGAGCGTTCGCTCGCGCCGGTCGTGCCGCAGGATTATCCGTACAGCATCCGCGTGGTCTCGGACATCATGGGCTCCAACGGCTCTTCGTCCATGGCCTCGATCTGCGTCGGTTCGCTGGCGCTGATGGATGCCGGCATCCCGATCAAAGCGCCGGTCGCCGGCGTCTCGGTGGGGCTCTTCACCAGTAAGGACGAGAGCCAGAAGATTCTGGTCACCGACATCCTCGGCTCCGAAGACCACTGCGGCGACATGGACTTCAAGGTGGCCGGAACACGCAAGGGCATCACCGGTTTCCAGGTCGACCTGAAGCTGCGCGGGCTCACATGGGACGTCGTTGAAGCCGCGCTGACGCGCGCCAAGAAAGGCCGCCTTCAGATTCTCGACTTCATGGCCTCGGTGCTGCCCGAGCCGCGCGCGGAACTCGCCGCCCACGCGCCGCGTATCACCGTCATGACGATCCCCGTAGACAAGATCGGCGCGTTGATCGGCCCCGGCGGCGCGAACATCCGCCGCATCTGCGAAATCTCCGGCGCGCAGATCGATATCGAGGACGACGGCACGGTCAGCATCTTCGCCAACAACGCCGAGTCGTTGGGCATCGCCCAGCACGAGGTCGCTTCGTTGACCGCCGAGGCCGAAGAAGGCAAGATTTACGAGGGCACCGTCACCGGCATCAAGGAGTTCGGTTGTTTCGTCGAAATCTTGCCCGGCAAGGACGGCCTTTGCCACATCAGCGAACTCGCTGATCGCCGTATCGGTTCGGTCGAGGACATCTGCAAGGTCGGCGACAAGATGACGGTCAAGTGCATCGGTGTCGATGACCGTGGCCGCATCAAGCTCAGCCGCCGCGAAGCCATGCGCGATCTCGACGCACAGAAGCAGGGCTAGTGTTACTCTGTACCATCTTGTCAGGCGGCGCGCTGCTACTCGGGATCAGCGTTGACCTGATTCTGCTGGGGCTGGTGCAAACACGACGCCTCAAGCCCGCCGTGCATCCAGAGTTGACGCGCGGGCCATTTGGTACGGTTGCGGTCCAGTTTGTACTGGCCGCAACTCTTTTTTTCGCGCTCCCCCCGCTGCTCAGTGCGCCCCGAACGGAACCGGCTCAGGCACATGCGCTGCTGGTCGGTGCGTTGCTTTACGCTCTGCTCGGCGGATGCGCCGTGGCGTCGTCGCTCATTTACGCGCGCGCCGCGTTCGTGCCGACATTCATTGGTCCACGTCACACCGCACGGCGCGCGAGTCTGAAGGGCCTGATCTTCGGACTGGCCGCTCTGCCGCCGGTAGCCGCGATCTCGCTAGGCGTTAGCGCGACACTTGATGCCCTCGGTGTGGAACAACCGCCGCAGGAGGTATTCCTGTTGCTCACGGATGACAGCGTGCCCTGCGGCATGCGCCTCAGCCTAATTGCGGCGGCGGTGTTCATCGCGCCGGTCGTAGAAGAGCTTATCTTTCGCGGCATCCTGTTCCGGGTACTACTGCGACACCGTCGCTTTGCGTATGCGGCCCTGCTCTCCGGTGCCTACTTCGCGTTGGTGCATCTGCATGCGCCATCGTTCCTGCCGCTGCTCGCCTTGAGCGTCGCTTTCTCGGCGGGATACGCCGCGACCGGATCCATCCTGACACCGATCGTCATGCACACGCTCTTCAACGGCGTCAGCCTGCTCGTCTATTTTTCCGGATCGGGCTGAACGTCGCCGGGCGGCGGCAGGGTGAGCGACCAGAGCGCCGCGATGTTCCGGGCTATGTCGGTGTTGTCGATCGTTCCCCCGAAGCGTTCCGCGCCCGGACCGTACGCGAAGACATACACGGGAATATCGGTATGGCTGGTAGTCGCATAATCGAAGGTCAGTTTGCCGTCCTTCAGGCTTGAGGTCAGCGTACCGGTCTCATGGTCGGCCGTCACCACCACAAGCGTGTCGCCATGCTTCCGGGCAAATTCGACTGCCGAATGGACCGCCCAGTCTACCTGCAACGTCCCGCGAACGGTGAGTTCGGGATTATTACCGTGACCACCGCCGTCAGTGATGGTGCATTCGACCATCATGAAAAAGCCCTTATCATTGCGCGAGAGACGCATGAGCGCGGTGTCAATCAGACGCCCCAAGCAGGTTTCATTATCCAGCGTACCTTTGGCCATGAAGCCTAGCACTCGTCGATCAGCCGGCACCTGCTCAAAAGTCTCCTGATTCTCAATCACCGCATACCTCGCCGCTTCCATCTCCGCGAGCACATTTCGCGTATCGCTCCGCTTGCCCCCTTTGTCCTTGGGAGTAAACCACACTCTGCCGTTCGCATTACCGATCAAAATCTCGAACCCGCTCGCTGCAGCAAACTCCGCAGCCTGCGAATAATAACCCCGACTATTGACATGCGCGTAAAACCCGGCGGGCGTGGCACCGACAATCGCGTCGGACGTGATGATGCCGACCGCGCGTCCCTGTTGTCGCGCCAGTTCGGCAACCGACGTGAGACGGCGCTTGTCGGGATCAACCCCGAGACGGCCGTTTTTCGTTTTGCTGCCAGTTGCCATCGCCGTCGACGCCGCAGCGGAATCCGTCACATTCGATCCCTGCGACACCGTATGGGCGCGACCGAAAACCGGCAACTGCTGCATCACCAGACGTCCATCGGCCTTGTGTTGATACCGTGAGGTCAGTTCGACCGCGCCGCCCCCCATGCCATCGCCGATCAATAGGATGATGTTCTTAGGTACCGCCTGCGCAGGCACCGCCGGGAGAGGCGCGGAGAGCGCAGGCGCCGTGTAGGTCCTGTCGAGCGTCACCGCCTTTTTGATGCCGGAGATGTGCGCGTGGTCGCCGATCGTCATGGCCGCCACCATCCACGCACTCTCACGCGCCTCCATCCGGACTGCCTTGACCGCAAGGTCCTTGAGCTTGAACTTCGAGGCGAACAGCGAGACCTGCGTATTATTGTTGTACGCGGTCCAAACGCGGATCGCATTCTTGTAAGCGTCCGACTTGGCCCAGTCCGCGACATCACGTCCGCACCGCACGCGGAACTCATCGGTCGAACCGTCCACATAATCAACGTGCAACAGCCCCGTCACCTTTTGCTCATTCGCCGGCGGGCACCAGGCGGCGCCATGCAGCAGATACAGATAAGCGCCCCGCACATTATCGACCGGTACCTTTGCAGATTGCGGCAGGTATGCGCGCTGCGGTCCGCCCAAAACGATGCACGACTTGCCGTCCGTCGCGGCATCGCTCAGGATGGTGAACGGAACGTCCGAGATTTTCAGCGTCCCCGGCTTGATGACCGACAGGTCATTGTTGCCCTGATCCGTCCAGCCGCCCTTCTGGTCATCCGGAGTGCGGTCGGCAAAGGCCGTGGTGGCGCCCGTCCCCAGCGGCAGCGGCGTATACGTAGGCGCCGCATCGGCACACGGTACGAAAAACAACGATCCGACGGACAACAAAAACGCAAACTTTCTCATCGTGGTACTTCCTCAACAAACGGTCTCAAGCTCAGAAAAAAGAAACCGGGACATTATACCCCCCTATCCCGCGCGGGACAAGCACAACACAAGCGGTTGACATAATCCATCTAAAATGGAGTAAAAATGCCACTGCCAATGGAATATGTGTTTCATTCTGGTTGGAGCAAGTGATGAAGCTGTCGGAGATCGAGCAGGTCGCATTACACTGGTTACAATCCGGGGTTGTTGCCGCCATTCGCCCGTGTTATAGTAATTGGCATCAACGATTGGATATTCTCAAAGTGATTCACGGGGGAGTTATGCGGCAAATCAAGTTTTCACGGCGTAAGTTTTTGCAAGGAAGCGCGGTTGCTGGAACGCTGATGTTTCCGACAATCATTCCGGCTCGCGCGCTGGGACAGCAGGCGCCATCTAAAAAAATCCAGGTCGGCATCATCGGGTGCGGACGGATCGCCGGCGGTATGGATATTCCCGGCGTCTGGCTCAACCAAGACCTGGCGACGGTGGTGGCGCTCTCTGATTGCGATCGGCAGCGGATGACCACCACCCAGAAGAAAACCGTGAAGCTGTTTGACGGCGACCTGCCCGAGCTTGCCTTGTATCAGGACTATCGCGAGCTGCTGGCGGATCGCTCGGTCGACGCCGTGATGATTTGCACGCCCGACTTCTGGCACGCGCAGCAGTGCGTAGACGCTGCCCTAGCGGGCAAGGATGTGTATGTCCAGAAACCTCTAGCCATGACGGTGTATGAAAGCCGGGCCATTGCCGCAGTCATGCAGAAAACCGGACGCATCTTCCACATCGGCACGCAGCAGCGCTCCGAAGGCAAGAGCACCTTCGGGCCGCAGTTCCGCAAGGCGGCCGAATATGTCCGCGATGGGCGTCTGGGTAAGGTGCGGCGTGTCGAAGTCGGCCTGCCACAAGACCCGCCGGAACCGACCGACCTGCCGTTGATACAGCCAGTGCCCGACAATCTGGATTACGACAAATGGCTGGGTTACGCGCCCGCCGAGTTCTACAGCGAGCTACGCACGCACCCGCAAGGCAAAGATGGCGAGGCAAACTTCGGACGGCCCGGCTGGATGGTGATGCAGGCGTACAGCATGGGCATGATCGCCAACTGGGGGGCACACCACATCGATATCGCTCAGTGGGCGCTCGACATGGAGGCGTCCGGGCCGGTAAAGGTAAGCGGCAAGGCTGAATTCCCCAAACGTCGGCTGTGGGATGCGCACGGCAAATTGGATGTCCGCATGGAGTATGCGGACGGCACGTTGCTGCACGTCGCAGACGAAAGCCTCTACCCCAACGGCGTACGCTTCATCGGTGATAAAGGCTGGATTTTCTGCGGGCGCGGGTCTGTCAAAACCATGTCGAACGATCCGGGCGCCGGCGGCAAACACGGACGCTGGCGGCCGCTCGAGGCCAGTCGTAAGGAGTTGATCGAAGGCGAGGTCGAGCGCCCGTTGGCGCGTAACCCTTCGAATCACCACCGCATCTGGCTGGAGGGCATTCGTACGCGCACCCCGACCCACGTGCTGCCCGAAACGGCACACCGGACCACGACCGCTTGCATTCTCGCCTATACCGCGATGAACCTCAAACGCCCGTTGACTTGGGACCCGGCAGCCGAACGGTTTGTCAGGGACGCCGAGGCCAACGCCACGCTGTCGCGCCCCGAACGCGAGCCTTACGGCGTGCGCCGTTCGCTGGCTCGCGCCGGCATGAAACTCTGATATGGACATTCTGATCTATACACGAAATTACACGCCTGACGGCAAGGGCTATGTACACGACAACATCGCGACCAGCGTGGCCGCGCTACGCGAGCTTTGCGCGGAGCACGGTCTGAAGGCCGATGCCTCGGATGACCCCGCGCTGTTCACCGAGGAGCGCCTGAAGGGGCTGAAGGCGATCATCTTCGCCAACACCAACAATGAGGCGTTCACCACTGACGCTCAGCGCGGTGCGTTACTCGACTATGTTTACCGTGGCGGTGCTTTTGTTGGACTGCACTCTGCCACCGGCTCCGAACGTAGGTCAGAGGCGTTCCGGCGTATGCTGGGAGGACGCTTTCTGTGGCACCCGCCGCTTCAACCTTTCACCATTCGGGTGAACGACCGCCGCCATCCGGCCACCGCGCATCTGGATGCGACTTGGTCGTGGACCGACGAAGCCTATGTCTGCGACTGCACGCCTGACATCCACGTTCTCTTCGAGGTCGAGGTTGCCAGTCTGCAAAAAAAGCCGCGCGACAAGCGACTCGACACCTTCAAAAGCGGTAGCTTCCCGCTCGCGTGGTGCCGCCGTCACGGTGCCGGGCGAGTCTTTTACACGGCCCTCGGGCATTTGAAAACGCATTATCAGTATCCGGCCTTCCGTACTCACCTCATCCAGGGAGTACTGTGGTCGATGAGTGTAAACGCATAAATGGAGCGCATGTTATGACATCTCTCACACGTCGCGAATTCATTCAGGCCGGCAGCCTCGCCGGTGCAACACTCGCTATGCCGTCCCTCATTCCAGCGCGTGTTCTGGGGCAAGCGGCGCCCAGCCGCATCATCCAGATCGGCGTCATCGGTTGCGGACGTATCGCCTCCAGCATGGAGATTCCCGGCATTCTGCGAGTGCCGGACCAAGCGCGCATCGTCGCGCTCTGCGACTTGGACTCAAAACGCCTCGCCGTAGCGCAGCAGAAGATCGATGCCGCTTACGCGAAAGGTTCAGCCCCCGCCGCGCCGGTCAAAACCTTTGCCTGCTACCGCGACATGCTGCGCGACGGGAATGTTGACGCGGTCATGATCTGCGTGCCCGACCACTGGCACGCGCTCTGCGCCGTCGAGAGTGCGCTGGCCGGCAAGGATATCTGGCTGCAAAAGCCGTTTTCTCAGACGATTCACGAGGGGCGTATCCTGGCTGAGGTCGTGCGCCGCAAGGGCGTCATTTTGCAAGTCGGATCGCAGCAGCGCTCCAGCGCACAGTTCCGCACCGGTTGCGAACTGGTGCGCAACGGCCGCATCGGCCGCATCACGCGCGTCGAGGTCGGCTTCGGCAAGGACAAGGACGGCGGCCGCAAGGAAGAGATGCCGGTTCCCGAGAATCTGGATTACGACACCTGGCTCGGTCCGACCCCGCTCGCCTACTACACCGAAGACCGCGTCCACAATCAGGACACCTCCAAGATCGGCAGCCGCCCCGGCTGGATCCAGATGGAGCCGTATGGATGGGGCATGATCACCAACTGGGGCGCGCACCATCTGGACATCGTGCAGTGGGGCCTCGGCATGGAAGACCGCGGGCCGCTGGCGGTGTCGGGCACCTGCGAGTGGATGGACAAGGGCCTCTGGAACGCGCACCGTGAGTTCGACCTGCTCTACACCTACCCCGGCGACATCAAGGTCAGCGTCTGCTACCGCTATCCGAACGGCGTGCGCTTTATCGGCGACGAGGGCTGGATCTTCGTCAGCCGCGGTGCCGCGCGCGTCACGGCCAGCGACCCGTCGATGCCCGCCACGACCCTCAAGGCGCTCGACGCGAGCGACCCGAAATTGCTCAGCGCTCCGCTGGACTCGAATGCCGTGCGGCTGCATGTCAGCGACAACCACGTCACCGACTGGCTGAACGCGATCCGCGGCCGCACCAGCGCCGCAACCAGCGCGGAGATCGGCCACCGCTCGACCTCGGTCTGCATTCTGGGCCATCTCTGCATGAAGACCGGCAAAAGCTTGAAGTGGGACTGGCAAGCCGAACGCACCGACAACGAGGAAGCCAACCGCCTACTGGTCTGTCAGGAACGCGGTGCTTTCAGCATCGCCAAGGCTCTGCAAGCGGCGAACCTAGAGATCAAGGTGTAATCGCCATCCTGTTTTACCTGTTACGTCAATCCATACCATAAACGAGGAACACATGAAAACGAACGTCATCCTATGTGCCAGTGCCGCCGCCGTGCTGCTTGCCGGTTGTGGCAAAAAATCCGAAGCCAGCAGCGGCAAATCCTGCTGCGAGGGCACCATCAAACTCATCACGCTCGACCCCGGGCATTTCCATGCCGCGCTGGTCCAGAAGCGCATGTATCCCGGAGTCTCGCCCACCGTGCATGTTTATGCGCCGGAAGGCAACGACCTCAAGATGCACATGGACCGGATCAATGGCTTCAACACGCGTGCCGAAGAGCCGACCGCCTGGAAGAGCGAGGTCTACACCGGTGCGGACTTCTTTGAAAAGATGCTGGCGGATAAAGCCGGCAACGTCGTGGTGCTCGCCGGCAATAATGCGCGCAAAACCGAGTACATCCTCAAGAGTGTGCAGGCCGGCTACAACGTGCTGGCCGACAAGCCGATGGCTATCACGCCCAAGGATTTCGAGCTGCTCAAGCAGGCGTTCGACGTGGCGCGCGAAAAGGGCGTAATGCTCTACGACATCATGACCGAGCGTTACGAGATCACCACCCTGCTGCAACGCGAACTCTCCCGCTTCCCCAAAGTTTACGGTGAGCAGGAAAAGGGAACGCCCGATGATCCGGCGGTGACCAAAGAGAGCGTACACCACTTCTGCAAGCTGGTGGCCGGCAAGC
>Ga0209719_1003201_pt1 | contig 15309 bp, 9 predicted proteins | sample AD_JPNAS2_MetaG_FD_184421 | JGI IMG/M metagenome (GOLD analysis project Ga0209719, IMG submission 184421) | Active sludge microbial communities of municipal wastewater-treating anaerobic digesters from Japan - AD_JPNAS2_MetaG (SPAdes) (version 2) | ecosystem: Engineered > Bioreactor > Anaerobic >...
TTTTTTCGTTCGGCCGCAGGGAAAATACGGGGTTGATACTCCGGATGTTGTCACTGGCTCTTTTGATAAACTGGAAGGGTAACACTTTGATCTGGGTGGAATCATTATCGGCCCAGTGCCTGGTGCGCGTCATTTCCCTGCCTCGCTCATCGCAGAGCATGATGGAGAAGGGATACTCCCTGATCACAATGCTCCCTCCCCGGCCCGTATAGGTGTGTGTACCATTCCCCTTTTTATAGGTCCAGGATTCATCCCGGGGCGGCGTTCCTGTTAGCATGAGTGATTCTTCTTCCGGAAGAATGACCGGCGAAGTGTACACCCTGAGGCGGACGGTTACCGGTGAAATAAAATCAATGCTGAAACGCAGCTGTGGGTCGTTTTCGTATTGCGTTTCAGGAAAATCAAGCATCTTCAGGGGCTGGGGAAGCACCGTCGTGGTGTTGAATGCCTGTCTTGCAAAAAGGCTGTAACGCTTCCAGCTGATGGTCCCCGATGCTGTTGCGGGATCGAATGAAGCCAGTGAATCGGCAAAAAAATACGTATTGCTAAAATCCTTGAAATCCTGACTTACATCAACGGCAGAGCTTTGAAGGTAAGGCTGGGTGTTCGCTTGCAGGCAGAGCAAAAGCACCCCGCAAAATATCAGTAATCTTTTCATAAACGACACATTTATTTAATTGTTATTGGATTTACCTGTCATGCTCCGTAACGGGTTCTGAAACACTGCCAGATCACGAACGGGTGAATAAATGTAAGGATAAAAAGTGTAGTTTCCTATGTGGCTAAAGATTTCAAATCTTTCACCTCACACGAGTATGAGGTGAAAGATTATCATCTAACCTAAAAAACTAAATAACCAAACTATCACTGTTTGATATCTCTTTTACCGTAACGGTATAATGTAACTCTCTGAATGCCCAGTGTGTTCATTTTTAGTCCGGTTCCGGTAAATATGCTGCCATGGATCTGGTCCCCGTTCAACACCCGTCCCTGAATCCATTTTCCATTTTCAAATACTCCTTCGGTTAAAGTTCCCAAACCAATGTATGGCAGGTTCCCCGGTTGGGCCGGAGCAAACCTGACATTGACATTGCGTGCCATGACTATGTATTCCCCGTTGGGCTGAAGGATAATAAATCCGCCTCCTGAAGCGGTTTCGGGCACAGTCCTCACTCCGGTGGGAGCGGGAGCACCCATGGAGGCATAGTTTCTGGGGCGCATCAGGTCGGCTGTAACAATATACTCACCTAAAACAAAAGATTGTTCAGGGTTGTCATTGTCTACAAAGAAACCCCGGATATTATCGGTTCCCTGGTATTCCAGGATTACCTCCTGCATTCCGTCAATGAGTTTGTATGCCTGTGCAAGGGGATCTACCTGGGCGCCGGCAAGACCGGTTCTTGCACCACGATCGATCCCAAAAGGAGAGAAGCCCATCAGATTGTGCTCCCCGAGGCACCACAACAGGCGCGAAACACCCAGCTCGCCTCCCCTGGTCTCGGGAATAAACAAAGGATTTCCCAATTGGTCATACCATTCGACAATTTCTGTGAAATGAGGTACATATATGTCCGGAGATAAAATATCAATGGCCGGTCCGGCACAACGGTACATGTCCATAACGCTGGGAAGCGGCCCTCCCCCGGGGTGCATTCCGGACCAGCCGTAATCGGGCCCTTTAAGCCAAGCGTTGGCATACATGGGAATATCATACTCCTTCTTTCCCTCGGCTGCCACGTAACCCATATATCGGGCATAATAATAACCCATGAACAACTCCTCTGTATAGTAATACATGTCGTGCCAGTCAAATTCCCCGGTGTGGCTCCATCCGCCGATCTTGCTCTTGCCAAATACCTCCTCCCAGGTTCCTTTTGTTTTGGACCCGTTTGCACTCCAAATTTTTGCAAGGTCCCTGCTCAGGTTGTTTTTGTTCTTTTTCAGATATTGGACCAGGTCTTCGGGGATGGGCCCGTTGAAAAGCGCTTCGGCTTCAGGAGAATAATCCCTGGGGGTATTGAGTATGCCCGGTTCATTTTCTATCTGCATCATAAGCACTGTATGTTCTGTGCCGTCCACCTGGGCTATGTGCTTCATCAGGGAACGGAAGGCACGGGCATCGGCTTTCATGTTTTCTTCGGAAACAGCGGAGAGGATCTCCACCGGTTTTCCGCTTGCATCTTCGGCCCGTGGAAATCTCTGGTAATCCTTTTTAACCCATAGGGGAATGTAGGTGGAGGCGGCATTCTTCCAGCTGGCAAACCAGAGCAGTACCAGTTTCAGATCGTACTGGCGGGCACTGCGGATCAGGTGATCAACAGAACTGAAATCAAACACACCTTCTTCGGGTTCTATCATTTCCCACGTGATGGCTGCAAGTATTGTGTTGTAATTCAACGCCTTTAGTCCGGGCCATACATCTTTCAGGTAGGCTTCGCTGGAACTGGAAGAATTTCCCAGTTCACCGGCCAGCATCAGCATAGGTTTCCCATCTACGTACATTTGGGTGGCATCCCCTTTCTTTTTCAGTGCAGGTTGCTGTGCCTGAAGGTTAATGCCCAAAAATGACAGCAGGGTGATTAAAACGAGTATTTTTTTGTTCATTTTTTCAATTTAAAAAGTTACCATCCCGGATTCTGAAGAAGTTTCCCATTTGACAAAGACACATCACTATAAGGAATCATTAACAGGCCTTCTTTTTCAATAGGCCAGTCGATGGTTTTTGTTGTCGGATTTTTTCCGTTTAATACGATTTCGCCTTTTACATCCAGGATTTGCTTTGCTTTGGTGAGTCCCTGGCGAAGCACATCATGGTAACGCAGGGCTTCAAAAACAAATTCCCTTGCCCTTTCGTCCAGGATATCCTGTTTGGTAACAGATTTCAACGCATGTGAGGTGTTTTCAAATGCCCTGTTACGGACCTGGTTAACGTAATTAAGAGCCTGGGAAGGATTTGTGTCCACAACAAGTTCGGCAGCCATCAGGAGAACGTCAGAATACCGCATGATGATCTGGTCCTGGGGATTGGCGTTCTTATTGCTGGCACCTAAATACTGCGGATACCCTTTTGTGCGGTCAACAGGAGATGTCAGGTTTTGGTATTTTTTATGTACGTAACCGGTGAATTCACGTTGATCCGTTCCATCGCACGGGATCCCTTCTGCAGCCAGATTAACGATAGAGGCAAAACGGCGCGTATCACCTTCTTCAAACCAATTGTAAGCCTTAGGAGTTATGGTGGCCATTCCCCACCCGGAAGTAAACGGGTCATAATCTCCTGCCTTTTTTTCTCCCCTCATGCCCATGTATTGTGAATGAGAGAAGGAGAACCCCGTATGTAATTTTACAGCAAATACGATCTCGGGATTGTACTCTCCGGCATACACCAGGTTGGGATTACCCACGTAAAGGGATTGCTTGGACCAGTAATCTTTTCTCATAGACCAAGGCCAGAGTGAGCTGAAACTCGGAACTAATGCATGCCCGCTGTTGGTTATGATATCATTCAGATAGCCCGTAACCTGGATTTTGGTCAGGCCGGGCATTTCACCTTTGCCGTAGTATCCGGTATAGAAAAGGTATACCCTGGCGGCAAATCCCTGTGCAAACCACTTGGTCACATGGCCTATTTCGCCCTTGGAAATATCCTGGAATCGGGTCGCAGGCAGATTCTCAACGGCAAATTTCAAATCTTCTGCGATGTAAGCGTACACATCGTCAGGATCTGCCTGACCTTCAATTTCAAGTTGTTCCGAAGTTGTGATCAGGGGTATGTGACCAAAACAGGCTTGTGTCATGAAATACCAGTAGGCCCTGAGCATCCTGGCCTCGGCCACATATTGATTTTTCAGCTTGGGGTTTGCCCCCCAGTCAATATTTTCTGCCTGTTCCACCACCACATTGCATCTTCTGATGGCACGCCAGACCTTTGAAGCCCAAGTGTAACGATTAATTTCCAGGTCATTGTAATGAGTAAACTCATCCCATATCTGGTTACCATAAGCATCGGTATATCCGCCTCCCCCGTAACAATCATCTGCCGCAATGTTCAGAATCTGGAAAAAATCTCCGTAGCCTCCCCTGAGCTGCTGATAGCAACCTACCAAAGACATATAAAGATCTTCGGGGGTTTTGTAGAAATTTGCTGAAGTCAGTTGAGTCATCGGTTCACTTTTAAGAAAATCATCTGAACAGGATGACAGGTTAACCGATACTAAGATTACTGCTGCTAGTTTTAATATATATTTCATAATCTCCGTCGTTTTTAAAGTTTAATACTCAAACCAAAGAGGATTGTCCGGGCACGTGGATAAAAGCCCAGATCTATACCGGATCCCCATGTAGAACCACCGTTGTATCCCACTTCAGGATCCATTCCGGAATACCTGGTAATGACCAGTGCATTCTGAACCGTTACGTAAGCGCGCAACTGGCTTATGGCTGTCTTTTGCTTGAATAAACGGGCAAAGTTATATCCAAGGGTAACATTGCTGATGCGGAAGAAATCGGCATCTTCTATGTATATCTGAGACATATACAGACGGTTCCCGTTGTCTTCATCACCATTGGTCACACGGGGGATAGTGTTTGAGGTGCCTTCTCCTGTCCAGCGACCCAGAATATCCGTGGTATAGTTGTATTGTTTACGGTCCACCGGACGGTAACATTTTGCGATCTGCATACCAAAAGAGCCGTTCCCAACCAAATAGAAATCAAATCCCTTGTAATTGAGGGAAAGATTCAATCCAATCGTAGTTGTGGGATAAGGTTGTCCAAGGTAAATATTGTCTGCCTGTGTTATATTTCCGTCATCGTTGGTGTCGTCATAGATGATATCTCCCGGTTTGGCATAGGGTTGGATCACTTTACCTTCGGAATTTTTATGGTTGTCTATCTGACTCTGATTCTGGAAAATCCCCAGCATGTTCAATCCCCAGAAATAGCCAATGGGATAACCCTCCTGGGCACGGCTCATTTCCTGCATTCCCTTGAACAGAATATCCTGGGATCCGTGTATGATCCCTTCCACATTGGGAATCGATATGACTTCATTTTTGTTGAACGCACCGTTAGCGCCAATAGAAAAACGAAACTCGTTCCCTATCTGGCCAAAATACGAAGCCCCGAATTCAACACCCTTGTTTCTTACAGAACCGCCGTTGATATAGGGATTTTGCTGGGCACCGAACACATCCAGCACATCGGCCTGTAACAGCCAGTCCCTTGTTGTTTTGTTGTAATAGTCAAAAGCGGCCTGTATTTTCCCGTTTAGGAATTGCATATCCAGACCCAGGTCAAGTTGTTCGGAAGTTTCCCACTTGACATTTACATTGGGCATGGAATTTTCATAAACACCTGTTGTGGTGGAAGTTTGGTTGTCCTTATCTCCGAATGCATAAGAAGTGGTCGTTATGGTTGAAAGATACGTGTAATCGGCTATACGGTTATTCCCGTTTTGCCCCCAGCTGGCCCTCAGTTTGAGGAAGCTGACCACATCTTTCACACCCTCCATGAAACCTTCGCTGCTAATTACCCATCCAGCAGATACAGACGGAAATACACCGAATCTATTGGCAGGACCGAATTTTGAAGATCCATCGGCCCTGACCGTTGCGGTAATCATGTATTTTTCCTTGTAGTTATAACTGATACGGCCGAAATAAGAAACAAGGTTATCCAGGTTGTAGGGGTATCCGTCTACAATGACCATATTCGCATTCGAATTGGTGGCATTGCGTATCCAGGCATGATCGAAATCATTGAATATCAGATCATATTTTTGAGCAGAAAGGTATTGACCGGTTTCCTGCCTGGCCTGCATACCAAGCAGGATATCAAAATTGTGATTTTTAAGATTGAAATTATAGTTGAGGGTATTTTCCCATGACCAGCTGGTTCTAAGTGCATTCTGCTGTATCACGTAATCGGTGTCGTTGAAAAAGCCACTTCCGTAATAATATTGCGGTGTATAACTCCTTGAATTGGAATTATTGTAATCCAGGGCAAAGACACTTCTGAGCTTTAAATTCTTTATGGGCTGGACCTCCAGGTAAATATCTCCGGACAACCTGGCTGTCTGTGTTTTGTTCTGATTTCTCATAACCAGTGATGCCAACGGATTCGTTTCATCTACATACCATAATGTTGCCGATGCGTAGTCTGTCCCGTCCTCATTATAGGGGGTTAAAACAGGGGTGGCCCTTAATGCTTCATTAATGATATTATTGAACTGGTTCCCGATCAGAACTCCATTCCGGTTGATAAAGGACAAGGAGATATTCTCACCAATCTTTACAATATCCTTGTAAATTTTATGGTCACTGTTTATACGGAAATTAAACCGTTCATTATTGGAGTAATCCTTACCTCCTATCACTCCTTCCTGTCCGCTGTAACTCAAAGACAAGGCAAAGACACTGAGCTCTGAACCTCCGCTGACACTAACCACGTGATTCTGGGTTTTCGCATTCTTCACAGCTATCTGGTTTAACCAGTCGGTTCCCTGTCCGATCTTGGCCGGATCAATTTTGAATTCACTCAACCAGCCATAAGCGGTACCACCGGAATTGATACTGGCCTCGTCCATGATCATCATATAATCCTGTGCGTTGAGCATCTCGGGCATTCTTACCAGGGATTGAACTCCCATAAATCCCTCATATCCAACCACTGTTTTACCGGTTTTCCCTTTCTTGGTTGTGACCAGCAACACACCGTTGGCTGCCCGTGCGCCGTAAATGGCTGCCGAAGCCGCGTCTTTCAAAACATCGATGGATTCAATCTCTGAAGGATTGATATGGGATATGCCGCTTACCTGCACTCCATCTACCACATATAGGGGTGTGGCATCACCTACTGTCCCCAAACCCCTGACACTTACACGGAACTCTTCACCTGGCTGTCCCGAAGAAGCTATGATTTGTACCCCGGGACTCTGGCCGATCAGGGCATCAAGAGCATTCTGGGAGCTTCTTTTAGTGATATCATCTTCCTTAATGTTCAGGTTGGCCCCTGTGAGCAGTTTCTTCTTCTGAGTACCGTAGCCCACAACAACCACTTCATCAAGTACAAGACGGTCTTCACTCATTATTATGTCGATTTTTGCCTGGTTGTTGACAGGAATTGTCTGAGTTACAAATCCAATGTAGGAGGCTATAAGTACGCCATCTGCCGGAATACGAATGGAATAATTCCCGTCCAAGTCTGTAATGGCCGTAGTCTGAGATCCCTGGGCAACAATCGAAGCTCCGATAATCGGGAGACCAGATTCGTCAACAACAGTGCCGGTTACACGATGTTCCTGTTCTTGTTGAACCTGGGAAACCGTTTTGTCTTTTTCAGAAGGCTGTTTGTGAAGAACTATGATCTTGCCTTCAATAGAATAATATAACGATCCCTCGAGTACCGTCTGTAAAACTTCTTCTACAGATGCATTTTCAAATCTGGCGGTAACCAGATACGATTCATTGACCTCGCTGGTTTCGTACATGACAGACATACCAGTCTGTTTTTCAACTTCTTTCAAAACATTGACCAAGGGCACGTTCACGAACTCCCTGGTGATCGTCTGTCCGAAAGAAAATACCCCCAACAGGATCAAACCTGAAGTGAGTACAAGTCTTTTAAGGTTTAGGTTATAATGCATAATGATTTATTTGAATGTTATATAAAGGTTTTTCCCATCTCTTTTTGTCGTAAAGGGAATAATCAAAGAAAGAGCATCCAGAACATCGGTGATGGTCTCCTCATTATTGAGGGAGATATTGAAAATCTTGTCCATTTTCTTATCCGCTGTAAAAATGATATTGACATCATACTGACGCGAGAGCCGTTTAAAGAGCTCGTCAAATGTGATCATGTTGTATTCAAACCTTCTTTCTGTCCAGGATATATATTGCGATGCGTTTTGTTTGAATTTTGAAACGGTCCGCGTATTGATGTCAAAACGGATGATGTCGTCGGGATTCATGGTGATCATTTTATCTCCACTCCCGATCTCCAATCTGCCCTCAAGCAATGCCGTTGTAACGGTGGGTTCATCTGCGTAGGCTGTTACATTGAACCTGGTTCCCAGAACTCTTATGGGAATATTCTTTGCCTTGACAATAAAAGGCATATCTTCATTCCTTGCTACCTCAAAATAGGCTTCTCCCTCCAGTTCCATGATCCTGTGCTTTTGATTGTATCTGTTAGGGCACCTGAGTGTTGTTGCTGCGTTCAGATACACCACGGTGCCATCGGGTAGGATTACATTGGATTGTTCCGCATTCTGTGTTTCAATCACAAACGCATAACCATCATCCTGCCCGGACCGTATTTTCAGTTCAATCCCCAGGAAAACGACAGCTAAAACAGCTGCCGCTGCCACCCCCTGGAATATCCTTCTGTATAAGATGTTTTTACGTACTATGGGAGAGCCCAGCAGCTGTTTCTTCCTGTTACTATAGCCGGTTGAAAGACGGTCCCATAACAAAAGGGTCCGCTGATCAGGTTTATGTTCCAGGAGCCAATCATGCTCCCATTTTTTGAAAAGTGATTTGTTTTCTTTTGATTGGCTAATGAAATCAAATAACAGGCCCTCTTCTTTTAAATGAATATTTCCCTCAAAATAGGAGATTGCCAATTCTTTGATTTTTTCCTGATCTGATTTCATACTGATAGGTGATTTCATATATTAAACAACAAAATGTAAGTTTACCTAACCTTGGTTATGGTTTTTTTTAAATAAATATGTCTTTTTTTTGGACAGCTAATCCAGATAGATGGATAGCAAACAAGAGAAAAGGATGATGCAAATGTGAAAAGGATATTGTTTTTCGAAATAGGACGTCAATGTGGTTAAAGCTTTTCTGATGTGTTTTTCGACTGCTGTGGTTGAAATACTCAATTTTTCTGCAATTTCCCGGTTCTTGAATCCGTCAAAACGGCTCATGACAAAAACCTTCCTGCACTTTTCCGGTAAGGAATCCACTGCTATCTGAAGCTGTTTCTCAAGTTCTTCATAGAGTGGCAACTTGTCGGGACCAAAATCAAAATCGTAATGATATATTCTTTCCTCGCCTTCAACTTCATGGAGATAACGGCCAGTATAAAGATTAATTACATCCTTGTGTTTCAGGTAATTCAGACAGCTGTTACGCACCATGGTGAAAAGAAGGGCTTTAATGTGGATAAAGCTAAATTGCTCCATCTTTTCCCACAAATGCATAAAACAGTCCTGAACAATATCCTGGGCTGTTTCTCTGTTTTTTACAAAACGTACGGCATAATTTGTCAACCTGGGTGAATAGTTGACAAAATAACTCTTCAGCAATTCCTGTTTTTCAGGACTATCTGCCATAGGTTCCCTATTTTCTCTTTTTACCGTAATCGTCAGCAGCCAACATGGCTGTCAGGACTTCTTCCGGAGTGACCCTTCTTGTTTCGTGGTGTATTGCTTCTGCCGGATGGCACGTTTTCACAGCGGCTTCCATGAGCCGTTTCCGGCTTACCCTGTCCAGATTCAAATCTTTGAATGTGGTGGGCAATCCCACCGATTCACAAAAACCGTATACGCAATCCTTTTCCTTTACAGGTGCCCCTGTCAGGTGAAGGCCTGCCAGCACTCCGAAAGCCACTTTTTCACCGTGGTAAAAAGCATGGGTTTCTTCCAGAACAGTCAATCCGTTGTGTATGGCATGTGCCGAGGCCAGTCCGCAACTCTCGAATCCCAGTCCGCTCATCAGGATATTGGCTTCAATGATGTGCGACAGGGCCGGTGTGGTAAGATACAGGTCACAACCCTTTTTTGCCTGCAATCCATAACGCAGCAATGTCTGATAACAAAGACGGGCAATTCCCATAGCCGTTAAGGTTGTGTATCCTCCGCATTCGTTAGATGAGCCGGAACGCTTGCACGATCTGGCCTCAAACCAGGTGGCCAGTGCATCTCCCATGCCAGACACCAGAAAACGAGTAGGTGCAGAAGCTATGATGGTTTCGTCTACAAGCACAGCCTGTGGATTCATTTTCAGGTAATATACAGAGTCAAAAACACCTTCTGCTGAATACAGTACGGCACATCCGCTGGTGGGAGCATCGGTAGAAGCTATCGTGGGAACAACAATAACAGGTATACCGGCTTTGTCTGCAACGATCTTTGCCGTATCAATCACCTTTCCTCCACCCATTCCCACTATTACCCCGGCTTTAGTATGATGAGCGACCCCTGACAGTCTTTCAACCTCCCGGCTACAGCATTCACCGCCGAAAGTTTCAATGTGGATATTCTTCCGGTTTTCAATAAAAGAATATTTTGGGAGTACATTTGATATCACCGAGGGTGAGGCCAGCAACAATCCGTTTTCTCCCATTACTTCCAAAACGTAAGGCAATTCCGACAACGCGTTCCTTCCCTGTATATACTTGCCCGGAAAAACCGCTTTCAAAGGCTCTTTACCCTTTTCCAATCTTAGCATTTGTATCATATGTTTGGATCTTTGACTAAAGCAAATATATAGATAATTACTATATGAAGTATTTTTAGGTATATTCGCAAAACAAGGTTCAATGTCAGCAATTATGAACATTCCGGTCATAATTATGGACTTTACGAGGGTTTACAGAAACCAGTCTTTTTATCTTGGTTACGACCACACAGTAATTGATTGTACCGATATTCCGGGCTCGGATTGCTACTGCGACCAGGACGCTGCAAAGACCATACAGGCACGGATAGCAGCTCATCCGCTCAGGGCAGTACATTTTCTGGACACAGGCAATCACCATTACATGACAAAATTCTGGACAGACAGGATCAACACAGATTTCGTCCTGGTAGTTGCAGACCATCATCATGACATGCAATCCCCTATGTTTGAGAATTTTCTCTCTTGCGGGGGCTGGGTCAGAACGGTTCTTGAAACCAATCCTTATCTGAAGCAGGTATTGTTCATTGGTGTATCAGAGGATTACGCTATGGTGGGGAATGATGCCAGAACTTTTCTTTATCCTGCCATGCCCAGCCCCTCCTTGCCCGTATACATTTCCATAGACAAGGACGTACTCCACCCGGGGGTCGTCACTACCAACTGGGACCAGGGCTCCATGTCATTCAGGCAACTTCAGAGCATAATCAAAGAGGTCATGCTCCGTTATCGTGTTCTGGGTGTGGATATCTGCGGCGAATGTACATTCTGCATTGACAACCGCAGTGACCTGATCAACGGCCGCCTCTTATCATGCATAACTGCAGGTTATCAAGCTACATAGTCATCAGGATAAAAATCTGGGCTAACAGTACCCTTAGAAACATCGTTAGCGGGTATACGATAGCGTATGCAGCCGCTTGCGCCTGAACAGGCGCGATTCCATTGGCAAATTCCAGGGCAGGTGGATCGGTCATGGCGCCCGCTATTAAACCACAAATTTTCAGATAATTTACTTTCATCAGACGGGCAATAATACCCACAATCAAAACAGGAATAAAAGTAACGGCAATACCGTACAGCATCCAATGCCATCCTCCGTTCAAAATGGTTTCCACAAATTTTGCCCCTGACAGTAATCCAACACAAGCGAGGAAAAGTATGATTCCAAACTCACGCATGAAGAGACTGGCTCCGGGGGTCATGTAAAAACTCAGCTTGCCAATCCGTCCCCTGCGTCCCAGAAGAATGGCAATCAGTAATTGGCCACCGGCAAGTCCCAGTCTGGCCGGAGCAGGCAGGCCGGGAATAAATATTGGAATACTGCCCAGTATGATTCCTGTAAAAATGCCAAGAAAAATGGAGATTATGTTGGGTTTGATCAGTTCATTTATGGAATCACCCAATTCTTTTTTTACATCATTCAGTATTTCCTGTTTTCCAACCACCCTAATGGTATCACCCAATTCCAGGGTTGTCTGTAAAGTTGGCAGGATTTTCATACCCGAACGGTATATGCGGGTCACGTTGGCAGGGTAACGACGATAGATGCCGATTTGTTGAATTGATTTTCCTGCAATTCTCTGGTTTGTCATCAGGATGTTTATCATGCCCAGGGGACCAGGAATATTTTCAACACTTTTTGCCAAAGCAACTATACCAGCTTTGAGTTCCAGTTTTTCGATCTTATCCTGGGCAGAAACGCCGCAAATAATATCTCCCTGCCGGATGATTTCCTCATCGGCAGCAGACACGGGTTCTCCCTGGCGTATGATACGGGAGAGGGTCAGTTCATTATCCAGCATCTTTTTGATATGACCAATACTTTTACCGAAGAGGTCGGGATTGACTACTGTTATTTCCACGTTCTGCAGCGCTGGTTCACTGCTCTCCAACGACCGGGTGTACTTTTTCATCTCTGATTGTGTATTTACCCTGAAAAAGAGTCGTATCAACATCATGGTAAAAATAACCCCTAAAATCCCAAATGGGTAAGCGATAGCGTAGGCCATACCAGTTTCAGAAATTACGGCTGGAGCTGCGCCCTGTTCCACAAGTACCTGCTGGACGGCACCAAGACTGGGTGTGTTGGTTACTGCCCCGCTCATAAGTCCTGCAACAGCAGCAGAGGGCATGTCTGTTAAGCGGTATATCAAAAAGGCTATTCCAAAGCCACCCGCGACAATGGCAACGGCAAACAGGTTCAGCAGTAATCCGTCTTTCCTGAATGAAGAAAAAAAGCGGGGTCCCATACTCAGGCCAATGCTGTATACAAACAATGTCAGTCCGAAATCGCGCATGAAATACAGGGTATGCGCATCAATGGGTGCTCCAAATTGAGCGATAAGTATACCTGTGAAGAGTACGCCTGCCACTCCCAACCTGATGCCTTTAATTTCCAATTTTCCAAGCATTGATCCGGTAAAGGCAGCCAGACATAAGTAAAGCATTGTGGATGCAATACTTTGAGTAGTGAAAAAATGCAGAATGTAGTCCATTAAATCATCGGTCAACGATTTTCTTTCAACATGCGATGCAGCATATCCTTGAGCTTGTTAAGCGGGAAATTGGTTGTAGGCTCATATAAGATGAAAAAGACCTGCTGCATATTGTTGGGTGACAATTGATCCATTCCGAGTACCTGAAGTCCGTTGCCCTCTGCGGCAAAATCATCCCGGAAACCTGAGGGAAGGTTTTTGCTCACTATGTCCATAACTTCTTTTTGCCAGGTAAGTGTTTTGGGATACATCTCCCTTTGGATCAAAGCAAAGGCCTCTTCGTGGTTATCCAGAACTGCCCAGCATGAAGTGATGATATGACGCATATCTTTTTGTGAACGGTTATAATATGCTATTTCATCTTCTGAAAGTTTGTATTCTTTATCCCCTTTCAGTTCGGCAAGTTTCGTTTGAAAATTTATCATGCTGTCTATCATGACCCTGGCCTGGTCCCTGTATTGATCAATCAGCTGCTTCTCCTTATCTGTAAGTGTCCTGTCCAATTTTACCCTTAGCAGTTTCAACTCCGGTTCTATGGTCCTGGTACTGTAAGCCAGCACCTCCGCAACAACCCGTTCCACTTCCTTTTGCATGGATTTGCGGATGCAACCGGACAGCAGCACGAAGGTCGCAATGATCACCATAAGGGAAGTTATGCCCGACAAGAAATTCCTGTGATGTATTCTTTTCATGATCATAAATGGTTTTTTAAATATAGTTATTTTTGTTCACCCGGGACAAAAACCCCGGGGAAACTGCTCCCGGTGGGTTTAATTAAGGCTGACCAAAAGCAAAAAACCGGCCAAACTGCTTCCGGCACTTATCTTTCTGCCAGGCCCGGACCAATATAGCTCTGAAGCACTGCTTCTATGCAAGAATTTCAGTTCCCTGACACCACATGTACGGAAAGCAATTTTCTTTTTGCCGAGGTTTCCCCTTGTTCGTGCTTTTGCTGCCCGCTGCGGTTCGTGCTTTTACTGCCTGCTGCGGTCGCTGACACCATTTGGAACGGAGAGCTTTTTTGGTACGCCGAGGCTCTCCGTTCCAAATGGTATCAGCGATCGCCTGCCAGGAGCAGTGCTTGCCAGCAGTATCCTCACGCCAGCAGACCCATAGGTGTTGACTGGGAGGTGGTAAGTAGCAAAATAGCGTTTGAGCCAATAAAGCCAATAATAACAGTATGTTACAAGATTTTATAACAAAACCGCCACTTACCACCTCCCTGCAAAACCACTGAAATCCATGGAGGGTGGTAAGTTTCGAAAAACATGAACGCGCCTCTAATGTGCACATTAACAGGATGTCATGTGTTTTCGTAACACAGTTGTTACTTACCACCTCCCCCCCAAATCACAGAAAAACCGCAAAAACAAGGGGAGGTGGTAAGTTGTCTAAATGGCGTTCACACCCATAATACACACAATAATAGCGGGTTAAAGGTTTTTTCAACAAAACCATCACTTACTACCTCCCAAAAAGCAGCCGGGGACAATGATTGGTGCTGCAAAGCAGCGCTTTTTATAAGCGCCAAAGGCTTTTGGCGCACCGCCTTGAAAGACCACCAGGCGGTAAATTGAGCAGCAACACGCATAACTGAAAGGTCGCTTGAGTGCTAAGAACGGAGTGCCTCGGCTTAAAGGAAAAAGCACTCCGTTCTTAGCACTCAGGCGACCGCCTGCAGGAAAGGGTTGAAGCCTCGGCATAAAAAAAGAGGATGACCTTATTAGTCACCCTCTTTCTTTGTAGCGGAGGGAGTGCTACAATATAAGAAACAACGAAAAACAATTAAAAGCAATCGGTATTATAAACAGCAATATACGCAAAAGATACAGAACAGCAAAATACAACGAAAATCATCTAACGAGCGTGGAATTAGTCCCCGGTTTCGGAATCGGGGACTAATTTATCGAATTTCTTCATTTCCCGGTCTTTCAATCTTTCGGTAATTTTGACGTAAGGTTTCATCGCATCGAAATCCGAGTGTCCTGTCCACTTCATTACAACCTCGGCAGGAATACCGAGGAACAGGGCAGACACGACAAACGTGCGCCGGGCGCAATGCGTCGTCAATACTTCCCACTTCTCGAACACCTGTTCCCGGCGTTCATTGCCTACATAGTACGTTTTCGTTACCGGGGCTGTAAGCCCTGCAATCTTTCCGATTTCTTTGAGGCGTTCGTTCATCTTCTGATTCGACAGAACAGGCAGGGCAGCACCGCCGGGCAGGGGAATATCGGCATACCTGTCAAGTATCGTCCTCGCATAGTGATTCAATTCTATCGTAAGAGCCTCGGCAGTTTTTTCCGTAACTATCCGAATACTTCCTGCGACTATATCCGTACGCTTCAACGCCGCAACGTCGGAATACCGTAGCCCGGTAAAGCAGCAGAAGCAGAATACATCAC
>Ga0209719_1003208_pt1 | contig 15292 bp, 12 predicted proteins | sample AD_JPNAS2_MetaG_FD_184421 | JGI IMG/M metagenome (GOLD analysis project Ga0209719, IMG submission 184421) | Active sludge microbial communities of municipal wastewater-treating anaerobic digesters from Japan - AD_JPNAS2_MetaG (SPAdes) (version 2) | ecosystem: Engineered > Bioreactor > Anaerobic...
GAGGGGAGGCAACACCCGTTCCCATCCCGAACACGGAAGTGAAGGGCCCCATCGCCGAGGGTACTGCAGGACGCGCCTGTGGGAGAGTAGGACGCCGCCGGGGTTTAATCGCGGGGGCCGCGGATCTCATCGATCTGCGGCCCCCTTTTTTTGTTCAATAGCTCTTTTTAGGTTCAGGCTGATCGATTAACCTGCGTATCCGTTTGAGATAGCGTGTGCAACGGCGGCGCACCTTATGACGCACGTATATGGGGATCAGCGACAACCCAGGTATCAGCGCCCGCCCCATCGGTTCGAAATCAACGATGCGCAAACGGAACTCGTCTGGTCCCGTCCACTGCACCATCGTATTCGGGGGATCGTAAAAGCATACCGAATGCTCTGCCAGTTGATCGAACAGCTCCGCCATGGCCCGGTATAGCCGTTCGCGCAGAGCGCGATCCTTCGTCTCGCGCATTTCTGCGGCCACCCGACGGATGGCCGACCCGTCAGCGTTCTCAATGAGGCTTTCAATCACGCCCCAGCCGCGCTTGCGGGAAAAGACCATGCGCATCTGCTCCGGAAACGCCGCGAAAAGGTCCGGGGGTAGCCGTTTCCGCAACCGTGCATGGTAGCAGGCCTCATGATAGTTCACGTTGAACCAGAGGCAGAAACGGGAGAAGAAAATACTGATGCGCACACTGCGACGGGTCTTCTTGGTATACTCCGCCGGTGTCCGGTAAAACTTCACGCAAAACGGCTGCCCCGGGATCCTGAAGCAATAGCGTCGGCTCCCGTCGCCGATCCGCTTCAGATGATCCTCGTTGATCGTTATGTTTGGCGCTAACTCACTCATAACCGCACTATATCACTCGCGCCTGCTCTCAGGCAAGTGACCACGGGCCACGCATCGCGCGCGTCAGCAGGCGGTTGGCCATATCGTCGCCGTCAAAGCGTTCCTTCACCGGGGCCCATTTCAGCTTGCGCTGGAGCTGCATCACGATGTTGCCGATGTTGCAGAGGTTGTTGGTTTTGTGCCCAATCGCCAGATCCGAAACCGGGCGCTCGCGTGTCTTGACACACTCGATCCAGTTACCGAAGTGATCGCGGCTCTTGTAGAGGCGGATCTCGTCATCGCCGATCTTCTCGTTGAGGATGGCCTCCGGATTGGACTTCAGTTTGCTGCGCGAAACATCCAACGAGCCTTTGTCACCGAAAAAGATGATATTGCCATCAGAGATGCCGTCCGTGCGGGTGCGCATGCGCATGGTCACACCGTTGGCGTAGGTGTAGCGCACGTCCACACGCGTGGGCGAGGTGAAGAGTCCGCTACTGGGATAAACGCCGTGGCCGTCTACTTCGATCGGCCCGGATTCATCCATGCCCAACGCCCACTGCGCGATGTCGAGATAGTGCGCGCCCCAGTTGGTGGTCTGTCCGCCCGCGTAGTCAAGGTTGAAACGGAACTGGTAGTGGGTGCGTTGCGACGTGTACGGCGCATAGGGCGCGGGCCCTAGCCAAAAATCGTAATCGAGTCCGGCGGGAACCGGCTCGGGCTTCCATGTCGCGCCGACATAGCGGTTGTTCGCGGGAATCAGCACGTCGATATGCTTAATCGTGCCGAGGCGTCCGTTGCGGATCAGTTCCGCCGCGCGGTGGAAGCCCTCGAACGAACGCTGCATCGTGCCGGTCTGCCCCACGCGCTTGTGCTTGCGTAGCTCTTCAACCAGCACCTGACCCTCGCGGACGGTCAGCGTCAGTGGCTTCTCTACAAAGACATCCTTGCCGTTGCGAATCGCGTCGATCGCCGGAATCGCGTGCCAATGGTCCGGCGTAGCCACGGTGATCAGGTCCACATCCTTGGCGCGTGTGACCTCGCGGAAATCGCCGGTCGTGCGACAGTCATTGTTACCATACTTTTTGTTGATGATCTGCGCCGCACGCTTCTGGTGGAAAGCATCGACATCGGCTACAGCCACAATCCGCGCGGTCGTGCGGTTGACCAACTGCCTGATGTGCGAGAGCCCCATCCCGCCCACGCCCACGCAAGCCACCGTCAGCACCTTAGACGGCGCGTTCTGCCCCAGCACCGAGGCCGGGATAATCGTCGGGAAAGCCGTGGCTGCCCCGGCTGCCACGCCTGCACACTTCACAAAATCACGTCTGGACACGTTCATGAGCCTCTCCTCAGAAAAACAGGTTTGATGACTAAAACTTCAACGCCCGCACCGGCTTCACTGCGCCCGGGTCCGTGCCGCAACCGCGCCGGCACAACCCTCCGCTTCGCGGCCCTTGAGCGCGCCAGCCGCCGTGCGCAACGCCGCTGTGGTCTCTTCGCCCGGCACCTGCTCAATCGCCATGCGGGTCAGGAAGGCAATATTCTCGTTGTCGCTCGTCAGATTTTTCTTGAGGTCCGCCACGCTTTTCGGCGAGGCGATCAACGCCAGCAGACGGCAGATAAAGCCGTAGCCCGCCTCGGTGCAAGACTCGTCAGCCGCGCATTTCAGCAGTTTCTCTTCAAACCCCGGATGTTGCGACGGATCGGCGTCCAGAATCATACGCTCAATTGTCGAGACCATCGTACGGTCATCGCCATAGTCGAGGGTGCCGATCACGCTCCACGGATCGACCGTCATGTTGAAACTCTTATACCGCGCATCCGCTGTCTGTCCGGCCAGCGGATCGCTTGCAGCGCGCTTCCCGTCAGACACAATGGTTTTTTTGCTCATCCGCTTCCCTCCGTAACTTGAAACTGAGCGCACATGGTACCACACTTGCCCACATGCTCCCAGTCGCATTTCGGAGTGATGGCTCTGCTGCCAGCGACCTCGATCCCAATCCCGACAGCGATGCCGATGTGGGCAGAGCCTGAACATGCACCCATGCACTTTCGCAATTTCTTTAACGGCGGTCCTCGGGTATACTGAGACTCACATGCCAGAGATTTTCTATAATGCCATGGTCTTGCGCGAGCCGTATTCCGGTGTGGAGGTGACGGTACATCAATTGGCATGCGCATTGGCGCGATACGGTTCGCTCCGGACTTGCGCTTGTGTCCCGACCGGACACCGCGCCATCCCCACAGCGCCGCATGTGCGCCTGCGGATGACCTGCGCGGCCGCTTCGCGCTCGCGTCTGTTGCGTGTCGCGTGGGAGCAAACCGTGCTTCCGTTGCTTTTGTTGCGCGCCCGCGCGTCCTTGTTACATGCACCTGCCTATGTCGCTCCGTTGCTGACGCCCTGCCCCTTGGTTCTTACGATCCATGACCTGCATGTGATGACCCATCCCCAGTTCTGCCGTACACGCAACATCCTGCACTACAAGCTGCTGATTCCGCCTTCAGTTAAAAAGGCCGCCGCAATCATCACCTTCTCGTCTTACACCAAAAACACCGTTCTGGCGCACTTCCCGGCAGTGCGTGAAGAGCATATCCATGTCATACCGCCCGGACTTCCGCAGACGATGGCACACTGTACCGATCACACGCGCCTGCAGGCCGTGCGCCAACGTTACGACCTGCCCGCCTCGTTCCTGCTTTTTGTCGGCGACCTGACATCACGCAAAAACATCCTCAGTCTCATCGACGCATTCGCTATCGCACAAAGCGAGCGGCCGGATCTGCATCTCGTGCTAGCCGGTGCGGCTGATTCTGCTGCCGCTGCGGTGATTGATGCGGCCATCCACCGGAACGATGTGCGCCATCGCGTGATTCTCACGGGTTATGTCAGCGCTGAAGACCTGCCCGTGCTCTATTCGCTGGCGCAGGCTTTCGTCTTCCCCTCCCACGATGAAGGGTTCGGCCTGCCGCCGATCGAAGCCATGGCCTGCGGCTGTCCGGTGGTCTGCTCGGGCGGCGCGGTCCTCGAAAATTGCGGTGCGGCGGCTGTCACCTGTGATCCGGGTGACCGCACCTCCATCGCTAGCGCGGTGAGCCTGTTGCTTGATCAGCCTGCTTTTCGCGAGGAGAAGATCAAGGCCGGCTACCGCAAGGCTGCTGAATTCACTTGGGAAAAATCAGCTCACGCCACAGAGGCCGTCTACCGGAGCGTATTGGACGCTTCCGCGTCGGCCCGACAGGAGATTCCTGCATGAACGTACGTCCTCTTTTCTGGCTCGCGCCGCTTGTCTTGGTCGGCGCATGCCGCACCGCCACGCCGGTCGCCCCGACGCCGACCACTGCAGAACAGTATGCCGAAGTGCTGATGGATATCGTTCCGCCGGAGATCATGATGGCACAATTGGCGCGGCCCTACGCTGCAACCTACACGCGACCCGAAAAGCAGACGCGGGCGCACGACGCTTTCATGCGCAACGTTGATGTCATCGAACTACGCCGCATCATCCGCACAGCGCTGTTGCGCCACTTCAATGAGGCGGAGCTGCGTGCGATGGCCACCTTTTACGCTACGCCGGAAGGGCGCGCCTGCATGGCCAAGAGCGCCGCCTTTGCGGCGGAAGTGGTGCCGGCCTGCTCGCACGAAGCCGCCCAGGCCTTCCGCAAAACCGCAGTCGACGCAGCACGCGGCAGACTGCCGTAGCCTACGTCTACTCCTCGATCACGACTGGCGTGCCGAGCTCTACCATTGCGAGTAGCTTGATCGCGTTCCAGTTGGCGAGCCGGAAACATCCCTTGGATTCGGCACGCCCGATATGCTCTGGGGTGGGGGTGCCGTGGATACCGTAGCCTTGTAGCGAAAGACCGATCCACGCGAGCCCCACGGGATTGTTCGGCCCCGGCGGAATGACGAGTTTGGTTTTCTTAGGACCGCCCGGTACAAAGAGCTGAGGGTCATAGGTGTAGTTGGGATTCGGCGCGACTGCCCTGACCGTGACCTCGCCGTCGGGCCGCTTGGATTTTTCGCGCGCGATCGAGCACGGAAAAAGCGCGACAAGCCGTCCTTCGGGATTGAAGACCGTCACCTCGGTACGTGAAAGCGAGATGCGGATCGAGCCGGCCTTAGCGGGCTTGTCGTAGGCGCAGTTCGGCAGCAGGATTTCACTGCCCACCGGCGGATTCGGCCAGGGCAGGCCGGGATTCAGGCGTTCGATAACCCGCTGCGAGGCGTGGCCTTTTTCGGCCAGGAACTCTTGCAGGGTCTCGTAGGGCATCGTCTTGAGTCGCGAACGTTCTTCCCAATCCTGTGGCACCCGGCCTAGGGCAGCCGCATCGGCGGCAGTGATGGTGTAGCGCGTCAGCACGTCGGCATCGCCGCCAAGCGCTTCCAGCACGGCGGCGTCGGGGATGCCGGTGGGGGGCAGGCCGTTGAGCGTCTGCCAAGTCACCAGCGCGATTTCTGTCCGCAGGCCCCACACGCCGTCAACGCAGTTGCAGGAGAGGTGCTGGCGGTCGAGCAGGATCTGCAACGCGAGCGTGTCGCGGTTGAAGCCGGAGCGGTATCCTACGAAACGGCGGTCGGTTGGTTGCGTTGCGTTCCCATTCAAGAAGGCAAGCATTCCGCAGACAGCCAGTAGAAGCCACAGGGAAGGGGTGCGCGGCTGGAAGATGCGAAGTCGGGAGCGCGGGCGTCCCCGCCCGCTGAACGTTGAGCGTTGAGCGTTGAACGTTGGGCGTTTTTTTAACGCAGAGACGCAGAGGCGCAGGAATCTCTTACGGGGTGGCGGCGTGACCGCCGCTGGGAGGGGCAAGCGTCTGCTTGCCCGCGGACGAGCAGACGCTCGTCCCTCCCGGTGCTCCGCAATGGATCCTGAAACCATCCTTCCGCACAGCGGAAGGCGGCTCGTGGGGACACTCGCCCTCCAAATCATGTCAGTCATGTCAATCATGTCAATCATGTCGTTTATGCGCCCGCGTAGCGGGAAATCATGTCAAAGAGGTGTCAGTTCAAAGCGGTGCGGCTTGGGTTTGCGCGCGACATCAATCTGCGCTTCAAGGTCGGCGATACGCAGATCCAGTTCGGCCAGTTTTTCAGCCGGGCCGTTTTCAAGTTGCACCTTGCGCCAGCGCTCGAAGTAGGCGTCGTTCTTTTTGAACACCAAGTCCAGGACTTGGAGTGCCTGCGCGGAGTTCGGCGTGGAGTAATTCACCAGGTCTACCCCGCGGGCAAGATCTTCGCGACTGAAATCGGCGATGTGAAGACCGTCGATGGTCAGGGCGTAGTTTGCGGCCTTGAGGCCCCTGACCTGCAACCGGTAGCGGTTCAACTCGTCGGTGATCGGTGCCAGCGAGAGGGCTGCTGTGGCTCTGGCGTCGATCGGCATCGGCAGCGCGTGGTCGAGCCGGTCAAAGCTGAGGGTGCCGTCCTTGACCTCCACGTCGGAGAGCGTGCAGTTCTCTTGGCGCACGACCTTGCTGCGGAAGAACCAGCGCGACGCATCCACTTCACAGCAGGAGACCAGCATCGGCGCTTGGAGCTGCTTCAAGATGATCCACGCCATCAGCGTGTGACCGACCGGTCCGGGGTGCACGGCGTCACCACCACCGATCATGGCGTCCGGTTTTGTGGCGCGCGCGGTCAGCATGAGTTTCATATAAGGGTCGAACAGGTCCACGTACCACGCACCCCGCGCGGCGGCCACGTCGTGCAGGGCATCGGAAAATTTGCGCAACGATTGGTTCTTCACGTTCTTGTCATGCTCGACCGGGGACTTGTCCTCGATCGGCTGCGGGGTGATCAGGGCGACGCGGGCGCCTTCTTTCATCAGGACGTTCACGGTCTCGGCTTGGCTGCGTGCATACGCGCGGCAGATGTCCTCGCGGAACGCCTGGTACGCATGGTCGTTCATGCCGAACTTGACCGTGACGGCTGTCGGCTTGTGCGGCAGCACGTCGCGCTTTAGGCCGGCCTGTACCGCTTTTTCCACCATCTCATCCAGCACGGCGCCTGTCGCGGAGAAGAGCGCTTTCTCATCCGTCTTGAAGCGCTTGCGCAGCCATGCGGTATCGCCGCCCCAGCCCACGTTGCGGAAACGGAAGCGGTGGTCTGGGAAGCGCGTCAGCGTGTAGGCCTCAATGTAGGCGGTGTAGAGCTTTTGCTGGGTGATGCTGTCGCCCAGAAAGACAACCGAGTCGTTGTTCTTGAAGAAAAAGTCTTTTTCAGGTTGGGCGAAAGCCAACAGCCCGGCCAATACCAAACATCCGATTCCCAGTGTGCGTGCGTTCATCGCAGCTCCTTTTTTTGTGTGTGCAGCCCACAGCCACACATCCCTACACTTCGTCCCTACACTTCGTCGCTTACACTTCATCCCTACACTTCGTCGCTTACACTTCGTCTCTACACTTCGTCGCTGGCGCAATCGACTAGGCGTTGAGACTAAGTGTGTTCGACTAAGAGTGGGGACAAAGTGTGTCTCCGCGCTGTGCGCGGAGAGAAAGCGGTGCCGCGACCCGCGCACAGCGCGGCTCTTGTCACCGCACTCCAAATTTCGCCGCCACGCCGTGCACGGCACAACAATCATGTTAATCATGTCAATTTGGTCTTCTAGCCCGATAGGGCACCAGAACATGAGGAGGAATGTTAACGGGCGGGAACCCGTTTGTCGAGTCGCGAGAACGCGCCGATTGTAATCGGGTTGATGACAGGGGGCGAAGATCGTGCGTTTCTGGGTTCCGTTGCGGTGTCATCGCCATCGGGATCGGGATCGGGATCGGAATCGCCGCCACCTTTACACTCGCCGTTGCGAGCCACTGCGTGGGCGCGACAGTCGATTTCGATACCGATAGCGATACCGATTTGGATGAAGCCTGAAATGAAAAGGTAAAGGTGAGCGGAACAAAACACGCGCTCGACTCGCGTGTCCCCTGTCACTAACTGATTACGCGCCGATTAAATACACATATTAAACGAGCCTTTACAAGACACGTCGGATGTGGGCGGGTATGATTTAAGTGTATTCTGTTTGGTCTCACGATTCGTCAAAAAGGGAGGTTAGCCATCATGGGCGCTCGATCAGTAAAAGAGTTAAAGACTGTAAAAAAGAATGTGAATAATGTCGCGGACGCCGCGCTGAATGCGGGTAACGGCGTGTTGCGGTTGACACCGAACTGGGTGCCGCGCTCGTTCTGTTATCCCGGACGCAGACTGAAGCTTCACCCGGATGACCTCTATGCCTTCGGGCTTAACCGCGGCGGTATCGACGAACGCTGGTTCGGCTCGACCACCGAGGCGGCGAACGAGGGGCGTCTGCCGGATGAGGGCCTGAGCTATGTGGTCTTCGAGAACAAGCGCGTGTTGCTGCGCGACGTGGTGGCCGAGTTGGGTGCCACGATCGTCGGCGCGAAGATCTGGAAGAAGTACCGGCGCTGGCCGGTTTACAGCAAGTTCTTCGACAACCTCGGACCGCTGCCGCACCACCTGCATCAGGACGACAAACTCGCCAAGTTGGTGGGGCAAGAGGGCAAGCCGGAGTCTTACTACTTCCCGCCGCAGCACAATAATCTGGGCGCGCGTTTCCCCTACACCTTTTTCGGTCTGGTGCCCGGTACGACCAAGGCGGACATCGTCCGTTGCCTTGAGCGCTGGAACAAGGGCGACAACGGTATCACCGACATCTCGCAGGCCTATCGCCTGAAGGTCGGCACCGGCTGGTTTGTGCCGCCGAACGTGCTGCACGCGCCGGGGTCGCTCTGCACCTACGAGCCGCAGTGGGGCTCGGATGTGTTCGCGATGTTCCAGAATTTGGTCGATGAGAACTACGTGCCGTGGTCGCTGCTGGTCAAGGACGTGCCCAAAAACAAGCAGAAGGACTTGGACTTCATCGCCGGCATGGTCGACCTCAAGGAGAACACCGATCCGTACTTCTACAAAAACCACTTCCTCGAGCCGGTGCTGGCGGGAGGTTCCGAGCAGGACGGGTATCTGGATTACTGGATCAACTACGGCCGCGTCAAGGGGTGGCAGTGCGTCACCGCAAAGCGCCTGACCGTGCTGCCCGGTTGCTCCTGCACCATCAAGGACAACGGCGCTTACTGCCTGATCACCGTGCAGGGCGAGGGCACCATCAACGGCCAGCGCATCTCCAGCCCCAACATGATCCGTTTCTACGACATCACGGACGACGAGTTCTTCGTGGTGCATGATGCCGCGCGCGCGGGTGTCACCTACGTGAACGCCTCGGAGAGCGAGCCGCTGGAGATTCTGCGCTACTTCGGTCCCGAGGTGAATCCGGACGCGCCGGAGATCGGCCAGCAAAGCTGAACTTAACCTCACACAAAGGCACAAAGGACACAAAGGTTTTTTGACATGAGGCTCATCCAAAACCCTTTGTTTGCAGGTGTAGCACGGGCATCCTGCCCGTGCTTCATGGGCGGGACGCCCATGCCACGAGGGTGTGGCACGGGCATCCTGCCCGTGTTTCATGGGCGGGACGCCCATGCCACGAAGTGTTTTACAAGAGCCTTGTGTGAGAAACAATCTGCTTAAGAAAGGATAACGCTATGTCTAACACTTTCCCGAAACTGCACAATGCCGCTTGGCCGGGTGTCGTGGGCAAAGGTCCCGATACGCCCGAGCCGATCATTGAGCTCTCGACCATGATCGACCTCACCACGGCGGCCTGCGTAGACGGCGCCCGCTTTGACGGCATCGACCTCTTCCTCAGTGCGCCGCATGTCGATATCGATTCGACGGATGACGACCTCAAGCGCCTCGCGGATACCGTGACGGCCAAAGGGCTGTCCGTCGGTTCGCTGGTGGCCCCTGTGTGGAGCGGTTGCGCCTTCGGCGGCGAAGAAAAACGTACCCATTGGTTGGATCAGGTGCGCAAGGCGTGCCGCATCGGCCAGCGGTTGCGCGAACTGGGTGTGCGCCCGTCGGGCGTCGTCCGCATTGACTCATCGGGTGGCGTCGCCGACTGGGCCAAAGACCCCGCCGGCAATACGCGGATGATCATCGACTCCTTTAAGCAGGCGTGTGACATCGCGGAAGATGCTGGCGAGTGGCTGGCCGCCGAAGGCGAGATCTGCTGGGGCGGCATGCATTCATGGCGCGCCATGCTCGACGTGCTCGAGGGCGTAGACCGTCCCAAGACTCTGGGCTTCCAGGCCGACCTGGCGCACACGATGCTCTATCTGATGGGCTACAACGCGCCCGAAGCGCGTATCCTGCCGGAGAATTTCGATTGGTCCGACACCGTGACCTTCCGCGCTGCCTACACGAAGCTCGCCACCGCCCTGCGCCCGTGGACGATCGACTTCCATGTGGCGCAGAACGACGCCACGGTCAAGGGCCAAGGTTCGCACGATAAGACCGGCCGCCACTGTCTGCCGGACGACCCCAACGGCAAGTTGGACATCGTCTGGTGCGCGGGTCAGTGGCTGCGCGATGAAAACGGCGAACTGACACAGACGATCCGCCACATCTGCTGGGACGGCTGTATGTTCACCAACGAAGTGATGATGCTCCCCGGTACATGGAACAGTATCCTCGGTGCGATGTTGAAGGTGCGCGAGGCCCACGGCTGGGCAGAGTGATATCACACATGAGGCTCTTGCAAAACCCCTTGTGGCATGGGCGTCCCGCCCATGAAGCAAACACGGGCAAGATGCCCGTGCCACACTTTCAAAAAAAAGGAGATCCAAAATGGCAACCAAAAAAAATCTGAACATCGGAATGATCGGCTATGGATTCATGGCCCGCACCCATTCGAACGCTTACCGCCGGGTCGGCAATTTCTTTAACCTCGACTATAAGCCCGTGCTGAAGAAGGTCTGTGGTTTGGTCGAGGCCGAGGCGCAGGCGTTTGCCGACAGTTGGGGATATGAGGCCGTCACGACGGACTGGCGCAGCGTGGTCGAGGACAAAAACATCGACCTCGTCGAGATCTGCGTCCCCAACAGTCTCCACGCCGAAATCGCTATCGCGGCGGCAGAGGCCGGCAAAATGGTGGTCTGTGAAAAACCCCTCGCCCGCAACGCTGCCGAGGCGCTGGCCATGACCGAGGCGGTGGAGAAGGCCGGAGTGCTCAATTTTGTCTCGTTCAACTACCGGCGGATTCCGGCCGTGACCTTGGCGAAAAAGCTCATCGACGAAGGGAAGCTCGGCAAAATCTTCCACTATCGCGCCAACTTCCTGCAGGACTGGACGATTAGCGCCGATGTGCCTCAGGGCGGCAAAGACACTTGGCGTCTGGACGCCAAGTCAGCCGGTTCCGGCGTGACCGGCGACCTGCTGGCCCACTGCATTGATCTGGCCGTGTGGCAGAACGGCTCGATCAAGGACGTCAACGCAATGACAGAGACGTTCGTGAAAGAGCGCAAGAACGTCGAGACCGGCAAGGTTGAGCCGGTCACGATTGACGACGCTTGCACCTTCTTCTGCCGCTTTGCGAATGGCTCAATGGGCAACTTCGAGTCTACCCGCTATGCGCGCGGTCATAAGGCGCTCTTCACCTTCGAACTCAACGGCGAAAAAGCCTCGATCCGCTGGGATCTGCACGACCTGCACCGCCTGCAGTACTTCGATCACCGCGATGAAGGGATCGTGCGTGGCTGGCGTTCTATCCACGTCAGCGACGGCGACCAGCCCTACATGAAGCACTGGTGGGTGCCCGGCCTGCAGATCGGTTACGAGCACAGCTTCGTGCATCAGGCCGCCGATTTCCTCGAGGCCGCAGCCAAGGGCGAGAATGCGCGTCCGACCTTCCGCGATGCGTACGAGACCGCCCGGATCTGCGACGCGGTGCTGAAGTCGGCAACCGACGGACAGTGGGTCAGCCTGTAACCGAGTAATCGGTTGATGACAGGGGTACGCGAAGATCGCGTGTTTCTGGTGAAAAGCAGGATGGGTGAGTCGGGAGCAAAGTTTGGAGTGCGGTGACAAGAGCTGCGCTGTGCGCAGGTCGCGGCACCGCTTTCTCTCCGCGCTGTGCGCGGAGACACACTTAGTCCCCTCTCTTAGTCGAATACACTTAGTCTCTACACCTAGTCGATTGCGCCAGTGACGAAGTGTAAGCGACGAAGTGTTTCGACGAGCGTAAGCGACGAAGTGTAGGGAGCAAAGTAAATGACAATGATACGACGGATCACACTGTGCACGTTGATCGCCGCGATGGTGGCTGGCGCGGTCGCGGCGGCACCCCAGCCGAGTGCAGTGGCCGACGCGCTGGCCGTGCCGGTGCTGGTTACGGCCGGTCTGGCATCGCACGAGGCGGTGTTCAGCCAGATACTCGCCGCAGATGAGGCGGCCGACCGGGCGTGGGGCACATTGACGACCAAAGAAGCACTTGCCGCACACCAAAAACAGTTGCGTGAACGCTGGATGGCCTCGTTCGGCGGTTTCCCGGCGCGTACGCCGCTTAACGCGCGCGTCACCGGCAGCGTGGATCGCGAAGGCTACAAGATCGAAAAGGTTCTGTTCGAAGGCCAGCCCGGCCTCTTTGTCACGGCGCACCTCTTCCTGCCTCAGGCTCCGGCTTTCAAGCCGCCCTTTCCGGCGGTCCTGATCTGTTGTGGTCATAGCGGCAACGGCAAAGCCTCCAAGGGCTACCAGCGCGGCGCAGTGCTGGCCGCAAGGGCGGGTCTTGCGGCACTGATTTATGATCCGATCGACCAAGGCGAACGGCTGCAACTGCCCGGTAAAAAACCGCCTCACAACGTCCATGGCCACAACATCACCGGTGTCAGCGCCATGTTGCTGGGCTGGAATACGGCACGCTTCAGAATCTGGGACGGCATGCGCGCGCTGGACTATCTGCAGGAACGACCGGAGATCGACAAGCAGCGGCTGGGCGTGATGGGCAACAGTGGCGGCGGCACGCTCTCGTCCTACATCATGGCGCTGGACGACCGGATCGGCGCTGGCGCACCCTCCTGCTATATCTCCACGTTGCGCGATGTCTGCGACCGCTGCGGTCCGCAGGATGCGGAACAGAATTTCTTCGGGCAACTCGCCTTCGGCATGAACCATGCCGGCTACCTGCTGGCGCGTGCGCCGATGCCGGTCTGCTTGAACTGTGCGCACGGCGACTTCTTTCCGTTCGCCGGCAGTGAGAAAAGTTACGCCACGGCGCGCGCCGTGTTCGAGCGCTTCGGTTGGGGCGAACGCATGGCGATGCTGGATGTGCCTGGCCCGCACGGCTGGAAAGAGGGCAATCGCGCAGGCTCGGTCCAGTGGATGCGCCGCTGGCTGCGTGACGAGACTGCGGCTTTGCCGCTGGATTTGCCAGCGCTGCGTGCGCTGTGCGCGTCTTATGATGAAAAAAGCGCAGATAGCGGGCTGCAAGAGCCGGATGCGTGGGTTACGTCGACCGGCCAAGTACGCGACCTGCCGGGGGCGCGCTCGGTCTACGACATCATGCGCGACGAGTTGGCCGCCATTGAGAAACAGCGTACGCCGCTGGTTGGCGATGCGCGTGCTCGCAAAGTTCGTGAGTTGGCGGGCATCCGTCCGCTGGCCGAGTTGAACGCCATGCGTACAGAGACTGGCCGTCAGGCGGGCGAAGGGTTTACCGTCGTTCGCCAGCACTTCACATTGCCCGACCGCCTCACATGGCCGACGGTCACGCTGCTTCCGGAAAAAGCGTCCGGCGCACCGGTATTGGTTCTTGCGGCGGGTGGTCGCACGCAGGCGGTGGAGACGGTCACGTCCTATCTGGCGGCCGGTCACCCCGTGATGGTGGCCGATCTGACTGCGGCCGGTGAGATCGGTGCGTATAAGCACCGCTTTTACGGCTCGAAATTCGCTGAAGAGGGTATCGGCGTCATGCTTTACCTGCTTGGCGAGTCGTTGGTCGGGCGGCGTGCGGAGGAGACTATCGCCTGCGCACGGGCGCACGCCGCCGCGCACGGGGGCGCTCCGGTGATCTTGCACGCGCGGGGTGGGATGGCTGTTGCCGCCGCGCATGCCTTCGCCGCCGAACCGACGCTGTTCGCGAAACTCGAACTGGCGGACGCCCCGCTCGCGTGGGCAGAGGTGATCCGCCGCGCCGATCGCTTCAACTTCGCGCTGTGCGTGCAGAACGCGCTCCGCTTCTACGATTGGACCGATCTCTGCACGCCCGCTTCCGCGCTCCGCGCGGAGTGAGCAGTGAGGAGTTAGGAGTGAGGATTTAGGATTTAGGATTTTTTCTCACACAAAGGCACAAAGGCCACGAAGGTTTTTTTAGGGGGGCAGGGCTGGCCACAAGTCGCGGGTCGCGGGTCAACCTTTCTTATTGCGACCACGCAGTGGCTCGCAATGATGAGTGCAAAAGGGGCGGCGAGCCGCCCCGCCCTTCGCAAAACTCCTAAATCCTAAATCCTAAATTCCAACTAGCTCAATGCCAGCTCGCCATCTGCGGCGGTGACGTGGATCGTCGCGCCGGGCGCGTAGTCGCCGCCAACGATCTTGCGGGCGATCGGCGTTTCGAGCGCACGTTGGATGGCACGTTTGACTGGGCGCGCGCCGTAGACCGGATCGAAGCCCTTGTCGGCCAGCCACGCTAGCGCGGCGTCGTCGATCTCCAGCGCGAGATCCTGCTCCGCCAGACGGGCGCGCAGGTCTTCGAGTTGCAAGCGCACGATCGCGGCGATCTCGGCCTGACCGAGCGGCTTGAAGAGCACGGTCTCGTCCAAGCGGTTCAGGAACTCCGGCCGGAAGGAGGTCTTGAGTAGATTCATCACCTTCTCGCGGATCTCGGGCGAGATCTCCGGCGATTCCGTCCCGTCCCATTGATCCAGCGCCAGGAACTCCGAGCCGATGTTGCTGGTCATGATGATCACGGCATTGCGGAAGCTGACGGTGCGTCCGTGGCTGTCGGTGAGGCGTCCGTCGTCAAGCACCTGCAAGAGGATGTTGAAGACGTCGGGGTGAGCCTTTTCGATCTCGTCGAGCAGCACCACGCTGTACGGTTTGCGGCGCACGGCTTCGGTGAGCTGTCCGCCCTCCTCGTAACCGATGTAGCCGGGAGGTGCGCCGACCAGACGAGAGACCGCGTGCTTCTCCATGTACTCCGACATGTCGATGCGCACCATGGCGGCTTCGGAATCGAACAGCTCTGCGGCGAGCGTCTTCGCCAGTTCGGTTTTGCCGACGCCGGTGGGGCCGAGGAAGAGGAATGCGCCGATCGGCCGCTGGCGGTTCTTGATGCCGGCGCGCGCGCGCAGCACGGCGTCCGCCACGGTGTCGACTGCCTCGTCTTGACCAACCACGCGGCGATGCAGCACGTCGGCCAGATTCAGCAGCTTCTCGCGCTCGCCTTCCAGTAGGCGCGTCACGGGGATGCCGGCCCAGCGCGAGACCGCTTCGGCGATTTCTTCGGAGGTGACCTCCTCGCGCAGCATGACGGTGCCGTCGGCGGCGTGCAGCCGATCCTGGGCCTCCTTGAGGCGTTTCTCCAAATCAGGGATGATGCCGTACTTGAGTTCGGCCGCGCGGTT
>Ga0209719_1003214_pt1 | contig 15283 bp, 26 predicted proteins | sample AD_JPNAS2_MetaG_FD_184421 | JGI IMG/M metagenome (GOLD analysis project Ga0209719, IMG submission 184421) | Active sludge microbial communities of municipal wastewater-treating anaerobic digesters from Japan - AD_JPNAS2_MetaG (SPAdes) (version 2) | ecosystem: Engineered > Bioreactor > Anaerobic...
GTGCTCGGCTTTCGTATCGCCCTTAAGGGGGTTTCAATGGGGGTCTTCCCCCAATGAGAATATAAGGTTTTAAAGGGTTGTGCGGTGCAGTTTTCGTGTGTTCGTTTGAGTTCGTCGGCGGTAATTGGAATAACAGTTCTAATGCTGGTATGTTCTATTGGAATCTGAACAACGATCTCGGTAATACGAACTTCAATATTGGTGCTCGGCTTTCTATGGTTAAGCACTGCACAATCCTTACCACTTGGTAAAAAATGGCTATTAAGGGAATAGTTTAGTAGGGTACTCGAAACACTATTATTGCCACAGAAAGGTTACTTATGAAAAGAGTAGGAAACATCTATCATAAAATATACGAAAAAGATAATATCCGTCAAGCGATACTATCAGCGAGTCAAGGAAAAAGACACAAACGTGGCGTCATGAAAGTTTTTGAAAACATAGACAAAGCAATTGATTTAGTCCATGATATCCTTAAAAATAAAACGTATATCCCTAATCCATATTGGGAATCAGTCCTAATAGACGGAGCGAGTAAGAAAGAGCGAATTATTTATAAACCAAAGTTCTTTCCTGATCAAGTGATTCATTGGTGTTTAATGAACATCATCAAGCCGCAAGTTGTACGCGGCATGTACAAATGGAATTGTGCTTCGATTCCAAGTCGTGGCACGCTATACGCAAAGAAGGCCACAGAAAAATGGATACGCACAGACCATACAAATACTCGGTACGCCCTTAAAATAGATATTAAGAAGTATTATCCAAACATCAACAAAGAAACGTTAAAAATTAAATTTAGACGGGTTATTAAAGACCCAGATGTATTGTGGTTGTTAGATATCATCATTGATAGTCATCATCTGGGAATACCTATTGGCAACTACACATCACAATGGTTTGCAAATTTCTATTTACAGGATTTAGATCATTACATTAAACAAACTTTAGGAGCAACCTATTACGTAAGATATATGGATGACATGGTCGTTTTCGGAAGCAACAAAAAGAAGCTACGCAAAGATAAAATACTCATCGAGAAATTCTTAGAAAACGAAAGTTTAACAATCAAAGAAAATTGGCAGGTGTTCAATATAGACAAACGTCCGTTAGATTTCGTTGGATATGTATTCAAACGAGATAAGACGTATGTCCGTAAAAGGATTACGGCAAGGATGCGTAAACGATATTTGAGGTTTGAAAAGCAGCCTACCAAACATTTAGCATGTAGTATGATGAGTTATCTCGGTTGGCTCATGCATTCAGATTCTTACATTTTGTATAAGAAATACTTTAAAAATATAAAACTTATGAAGGAGTTTATCAGACATGGAAATTAGAAAAATTAAGCAGGAATCAACGCAAGTACCAGATGATATAGCAATCAGACACCTAAGTGGTACAATTTATGAACTCATCGGGAATGAGAACGTCACGCCAAAACAAAAAGTATTAGACGGCGAAGAAGTAACAGTGTATGAATCAGAATTGACACATATCACAACGTCAATCACAAGACGCGACGAGATGATTTCCGCGCTTATTCGATTGAGATACACACAAGACGATGAATTTGCTCTAATCAACAAAGGCATTCAGAATTCGGAAGATGTCGAATACAAAGCGTATAGAAGTTATGCTGCTTTGTGTAAAACACAATCAAATGTTTATTGGGTTGAGGCTTAGCCTTGACCTACAAGAAGAAAACAAGTAATGAAACTTATTAATTATTTTATTGCAGGTTTAAAAACGATATGGTCGCTGATTAAAAGGTTTTTCACTTCAGCAAAAGGTATTATTGCACTAGTAATATCTTTTACAATCTTCGAAGGATGGGCATTAGTTTTTATAGGCATTGGCACGTTTACAAATAATTGGTGGTTGGTAGGTGTTGGCTCAGCAGTAACAGCGTTTTGGGCAACACCTGCCCCAATGTGGGCGTTGATTATCGCATTAGCATTAGTGATACAACGATATGTGCTTTTTGATAAGAAGGCACCGAATATTAAGTTTATTAAAGATGAGTTTATTAAAAATCTAAACAAAGATAAGGAGGAGCATTAATGAGTGTGCAAGTGGAATTAAAAACACCAAACTTGGCAAACATGAGCGAGGGGGACATTTTTATTAAAAAGGGCAACCAACTAGTACCAATTTCTAAAAATGAATATTTGAAAGAAATAAGCGTTGAGTTAGCGAAAAGTAAAATAGAGAATACCAAGTTCAAAGAAGAAGTTAAGGAAGAAATAAAAGAGATTCAAACCCTATTAAAAAAAATAATTGAAGTGGTTTTTGAGGTGGATCATGAAGAAAATAATTAAATACTTTGTAACGTTTCTGCTAATTTTAGCAATTATAATCAGTGCGTCAAGGCTGAGTGTGAATGCTGAAGAACCAATTGAAGAAGATCCAGGGACAAGCGAAATAGAAGACATCATCAATGACAACAGCCCACTAACTGATGAGCAAATTGCGTGGGTAAAGCAATATCTATCGCAATATGTGGATGAAAATGTTATTGAAGTAATTATCACAGTATTATCGGCATTATCAATAGTTGCTCTTATTGCTTTATATTTTATAAAATTAGTTAAAAGCGTAAACGGCGGCTTAAAACTTAAAATACAGGAGACATCGACGTTTAACGAGATTGCAAGCAACGGGGTGCAAGAACTCACAAACGCAGTCCTGGTGCTTAAAACAAGCCTTAAAGAGCAATTAGATGTCAACAATCAAATAATTAAACAAAACGCTTTGCAAAACGAAAAATTAGATATTTTGGAATCAAAATATAATGAATTAAAAGAAAAAGAAGCACAAAGATTAGAAAAAGCAATCAAATTAACCGACGAACTTACAAATAAAATAATCAAAAAAGAGGTATAAACAAATGCCTAAAAAGATAAATAAAGACATTATACCTGAAAAAAGGTTGCTGCTATGGAAGATTTTAGATTTAATTGTTCCATTTATTCCGATAATTATTTTAGGAATCATCCAATGGGATGTTTATTTTGGCACTAAAGCCAAGAACGCTTTTGATAATATTGTTGGTTTTGCTGGAATCATTATTTTTATATTTATTATTTTGTTAAAATTAAATAACCAAAACAAAGCCGAAGGTAGAAGAAGCAAGTATTTATCCGTTGGGATGTTTGCACTTTGCTTATTATTTTACTTTTTGAGAGAGATTTTATATCAACTAACGTTTATTAGTTTAGTTGCTGCAATAGGGCTATTTTTGCATGACATATGGATAAATCCAAAAATCAAGAAGTGGGAACGCATCAAAGACAAGACCGAAACAGCAGATATCAATGCTAAATCAATGGCAAAAGCAATAGCAATACAAATGAGTAACAAGGATGGTTTAGATGGAAGCGTATAAAAATATCGATGAAAGCATCAAGAAGAATATAAATATTGCAGATGTTTATAACAAAACTCGATCTTGGATTACAGCATCTATTGGAATAATTATTGCAATTCTATGTGCTGTAGCAATGTTTATCATATCATCCATTGAGGGAACAAAAGAAGTGAAAGCTTCAAGTTCTGTTTCAGGCAAAATATTGTCTGAATGGAGGTTGGAAAAAGGAATTGAAACAGGCTTCCCAGAAGAAAAAGTTGATATTATGAATTACGATGGAAAGGAATATTACTTTGTTATTGATGAACGCGATGAAGAAACAAAGGAAATAACAAAATGGCATTGGGCTTTTGATGGCGGCATTGGCTATGTCTTCAAAGATTATAAGTTTTACGTTATGACCTTTATTTCGCTTGTCCTATCGATGTTTGTTGCATCCGTAAACTTTACTTCCACAATTAGATCGCTGACTAAAACCAACGAATTTGCAAAAACACTGATATACTATCAGCAACAAAAAGACAAAGCAAAGCCTTATACGCAATACTTATCTTTGTTTTGCATTGAAAAAAATAAAGAAGCATACGATATAGCAAAAAGAGATATAATCGAAGATGCTGGAATTAGATATGAAGATTACATAAGCAATAATTTTGACTATAAAAACTTAATGCGATGGCAAAAGAGAAAGTTAAATAAAATCCGAAAAATTAAAATCGAGAAACTTCATTCAAACGATTTACTTCAGGAAAAAGTGCAATCTGCAACAAAAGTCCAAATGCTTACTGTTTCACAGTCTAAGTTTCAAACTAAGTTTTTGACATCGAAGTTTTTTAAATCAGTACTAAACTCAGCTGTGGGAGGTTTAACTTTTGCCTTCGGTTTAGTAATAGAAAATTGGACCGTAGGATTGGTCTATTCTTTGATGATTTTCATGTCCTGGGTATCGGCAGTTATGACTGCCACTGACTATGTAGAAACAAAACTAAAAAACAGATATATCGGCAAAGCCGATTATTTAATAGAGTTTGATAACATCAAAGATAAATATATTATGGCCAACATGAAAGCAGATCCAATTGCTGTAAAAGAATCTTTGACAGAACTAGAACAAGAAAAACCGTTGTTAAAAAACATCAACGGGGTTTATCGTATGACCGATGTGAGCCTAAAAATATAACACAAAACACGCTACTAGCTAATGCTAGTAGTTTTTTTATTTGCATTAAAAAAGCAAGGATTATTAGTCCTTGCTTTTTAATTCTAATAGTTTTATTAAATATTTTGCTGACGGTTTTTTAGTTCCATATTCCCATCTCTGAAGAGTTTGATAATTGCAACCTAATAACTTTGCTAATTCTTTTTGTGTCATATTTAATTCAGTTCTAACATCTTTTGTAAGGGATTTCAGATCATAAATCTCTGTCCATTCTTCGTCCATTTCAAATTCGCCATCTTCATCTACTTTTAATTCTTGTAAATATCGATTATACATGTCATCTTTCCACATTACTACTTTTTTACCTTTGAAATCATCAATTACAATTCCTTCAAATCCATTTCCTAAATCATGGTATTTGCTTTCATCAAAAATGCTTTCTAGTTCATCTACCGACACATAATTTTCTAATTTTGTTTTAACACTTACATAATATTTAGTTTTCATTTTACTATCTCCTTTTTTTCTTATTTTTCCCAGCGAACAATTTTCTTGTCGCCATCTTCATCTACATAGTCGCGTTGCTTTTTAGCAACATCTAACCACGCATCCCAAGTCAATAGATCTGTGCTATCATCAAACATTTCAAATGTTCCCCATGTTTTAATTTGAAAATATGATTTTTCAAGTAAAACATAATTACCATACCAATTACAATTAACTTGCCATTCTTTAAGAAATACAACGTTGCATTTATTTAAAACTAATGCCCAACCGAACTTTGTTTTAAGCAAATGTTCTGATTCAACTCTAACAACGATTTTAGTTTCATCGTTGTTAATTCTGTCCATTGTGTAATACTTGTTACTACATTCTCGATAATTTAAACCACTAAATCTGAAATCATTAAAGTTCATTTCCATATATCCCTCCAAATTAGACATATCATCTAATTACATATACATTATACATCACAAGTGGTGTATTGTCAAGTGTTTTTTAAAAATATTTTTATTGTTTTACATATTTTAAGAAAATAAATGTTAAAAATAACGAAAAAATACTTGACATTGTGTTATTATGTGTTATAATAGTATTGTAGTTAGATATATGGGTGTTTTACACCTCCCCTTGATACAGGGTTAAACAATCCGCGGTATATGCTCCAGCGATAACAAAAGCGTAGGTCAGTGTTGCAAGCGTGCTAACTGGGGGACAAATTAAAAAACGCTAAAAATAAAAAGGAGAAAAAAATGGAAAATGATTCTATTAAAGATGCAGTCAATATTCAGATTCCAAAACTTTCAAAAGAGTTTGAAACAGTAATTAGAGAGTATTACAAAAAACATGGAAAGATTCTACAAGTTGAATCAATGATTTACGATTTCGAAACGGGCAAATATTACATGTATAATGAAAGTACAGACTACAGTTTTACATCAAAACGATTAGTTGACTTAATAAAACAGTTAAAGCAAAAATAAGAATAATAAAAAAAGGAGGTGAAAAAATGAAAACACAAAAAAAAGAAGAAACAAAATTAAAAAAGATTTTAAGAGATCGCGGAATCAAGCAACAATTTGTTGCTGATAAAATGGGAGTCAACGTTAGAAAAATAAATGACTACGTAAATGGTAGGACATTATTAAAATTAGATGTTGCAATTAAGATAGCTGATGTTTTAAACATAGATGTTAAAGAATTAGCCTAATCATAATAGCCGTTGACTGTATTTGTATATGCCTAAAAACATTCTAAATTTGCCCTGTAATCAATTATCTCGTATTTTCTCGTGTGGTTACTAGGTCAAAGCATTCGAACGAACACAAGCGAAATTTTGGGCTTGTGAAAAAACTGGAAAAAAGGAGTTGATTTATGGAAAACAAGGTTGTAAAAGCAAAAGATTTAGCCGTGGATGATGTAGTAACCATCTATGGCTGTAAGTGGGTTGAGTACTGCATTAAGAAACTAGAAAATGGCGACGTGCAAGTGGACTACACTTATAATTGCGATTACAAAATGCAAAGGGTGTATTTACCAAACGCAGAAATCAAAGTGTTTAGAAATTAATAAACAAGAAAGGAATAATATGGAAGAAATTAAATTGATCTCTATGGAGATAAAAAACTTTAAAAGAATCAAAGATAGCGGGGTTTTGTTGTTTGATGGAAACAGCATAGAAATACGAGGGGAAAACGAAACAGGAAAGTCAACAATAGCAGACGCTTTCTTTTGGTGTTTATTTGGGAAAAACAGTAACGATGCGAAAGTTTTCAGCGTCAAACCAATAGACAAAATCACAAAAGAGGAAATCCATTATTTGGAAACATCGGTCGAGGTTGTGTTATCTGATAATGGGGTAGAAAAAAAGTTTAAACGTGTTTTGAACGAAAATTGGACTTCAAAACGGGGGAGTGAAGACAAAACCTATAATGGCAATGTGACTGAGGGGTTTGTGAATGGAGTGCCTAAAAAAATTAGCGATTATCAAAAAGAAGTAGGCGCTGTTATTGATGAAGAATTGTTTAAGTTGCTAACGTCAACAACTTATTTTAATAGTTTGCATTGGACGAAACAAAGAGACATTATTTTTAGGTTGGTGCAAGGGGTTGACGATACTTATATTATTAACCAAAAACAAGAGTTGGCGCCTTTGCTTGCTGAATTAGTTGGTGGAAAATCAATTGACGATCTTAAAGCACAGAAATCGGTTGAAATGAAGAGTTATGATAAAAAAATAAGCACGTTACCGTCAGAAATTAAAACATTAATGGAAATTGAATATGATTTACCAGATAATTTTAATCCTGAAAAGAATCAAGTGCTTTTAGATTTTAAATCAAAAAAACGCGATGAATTGCTAATGCAATCATCTAGTCAAACTAAAAGCTTGAAAGCAGAAGAAATAGAACAAACTATTTACTCAATAAAATCGGCAAATAGAAAATTGGAAACCGAAAAAGAAGTGTTGTTAGACGATGCAGAACGCAGCAAAAACATCGCTCTTGGGGAGATTAAAACCAAGATTAATACTTTTAAAAAATCATTAGCTGTTAAAGATGAAGATATTAAGGCATTGAACGAGAGGGTTGCCAAAGGGCAAAAGGTTTTAGAAGAATCGCTTGCTAAACGAGAGAGCTTAATCGCGGAATACAAAGAAATTAAGGCAAGGGTGTTTGCCCCAGAAAGCGATACTTGCCCAACTTGCGGTAGCAAGTGGCCACTAGAAAAAGTAGATGAGTTTGAAAAGCATTTTAATGTTGAAAAAGCAAAGGCGATAGAGGGAAACAGAGATAAAGGAATTGCTCTAAAAACTGAAATCGAAAAGTATCAAAAAGCAATTGAAGAACTTAACAACAAAATTAAATATCTTGAGATGGAAAAGGAAGAATTATCAGCCGAAATTGAGATTTTAGAAAAAGAAGTCCAAGAAATTGAAAGCGAAGAGTTAGTTGCTGATACATCTAAAATCGACACTCAATTAGGCGTTAACGCTGCAAGATTAAAATTGTTAGAAACCGAACTTGAGAACGTTGAAAAATTAAGTGAGGAAGATGATAGCACAAATCAAAACCAAAGTGAACTTGACGCGTTGCAAGAAGAGATTGAGTTGCTTTCAAAATATAAAGTTAATTATTTTAATGACAAAGCAAGAAAAGAAAATATCATTTTGAAAGAGCAAGAAAAAGAAAAAGCCAAACGCGAGTATGAAAAGGCAAACAAGGTTATGGCTTTGATTGGCAAGTTTATCGAGTTTAAAGGCCAATATTTAGCCGATTCAATCAATCGACCTTTCAAAATAGTAAAGTTTAAATTATCAAAAACAAATGAATTGGCAGGCACTATCGAAGACGCGTGTATTGCAACTGTGGATGGAGTACCATTTCCAGATGTCAACACAGGAGCAAAGATACAAGCTGGTCTTGACATCATTGGTGGATTGCAAGAGATATACCAAGTAAAGATGCCGATATTTATTGATAACGCTGAAGCTGTAACGCATTGGATGATTGACCTTAATTGTCAACAAATTAAATTATACGCCGATGAAAAATATAAAACTCTTACGTTTTTTGCAAGCGGCGAGAAGCAGGAGGGGTAAAATGTGCTATAAAACACCATTAACAAACCAAGAATTGAAAGATAAAGGCTATCAAGAATCAATGTTTAACGATTACCTTTACAAGTTTTATGCGAATTATGACGCAATCGTAATCGATAATAAAAGCCGAGAAGTATCACACCCTTATGGGACACCAGAAGAATGTTTAAAAGAATTAAAAATATTAAAAAAACAACTAAAAAAGGAGAAAGAAAATGGAAAATCAAAAACAAGAAGTTAAGAAACAAGAAATTACAAAGGTTATTGAATTTGAAAAGAACATATCGGATTCTGTTACAAACAGGGTTAACCAATTATCAAAAGATGGAAGATTAAACCTTCCAGCAAATTATTCAGTCGGCAACGCAATCACATCTGCTTGGCTTATCTTACAACAAACGAAGGACAAGAACGGCAGACCAGTATTAGAAGTTTGTACGAAAGACTCTATTGCCAATAGCTTGCTGGATATGGCAGTCATGGGATTAAACCCAGCCAAAAAGCAAGGTTATTTCATCGCGTACGGCAATCAATTATCTTGGTTTACATCTTACTTTGGCAAGTGTGCAGTAGTCAAACGATTAAAGGGGATTGACTACGAACCAATCGCAACCATTATTTACGAAGGTGATGAGCTAGAACTTGTCCATACCGAACTGAATGAAGAACTAGTAATCAACCATACAACAAAATGGCAAAACAAATTGAATGGTGTAATTGCTGGAGCATATGCAACAGTGAAACAGGGCGAGGTTATTAGATCAGCTGTAATGACACTAAAGGAAATCAAAGAAGCGTGGTTAAAGAATCCATCACTAACAAAACGTGATCATGTAGATTTTGAAGGTGAGTTTTGTAAGAGAACAGTTATCAATCGCCTTGTAAAGATGATTGTTCAAACATCAAATGATGATGATTTGCTTGCAGAAAAGATGATTGAAAACGAGGACCAACATTATGATTTCGACGAAACCGAAGTTGTTGAAGAAGCAAAGAAAGAAATTGAATTGAATGCTAATAAAGGCGAAAAAGTAGGGTTCGCAAAAGAAGCCCCAACGTATGAGTCAGAGATAGTCGTTGATGCTCCGCCAATCAAGCAAACGGCATCAAGTGAAGATTACAAGCAATTAAGTATTGATGATGACAATCCAGGGTATTAAGCAATGGATATCACACCAATTGCATCATCAAGTAGTGGTAACGCATATCTAATATCAGATGGCGTTACCATCCTTCTACTAGAGGCAGGAGTAAAGTTAGGAAAAATACAAGAAAAAATAGATCTAACAAGTGTTAGAGCGTGTCTTATCACCCATGAGCATGGTGACCACGCAAAACATGCAAAAGATATCGCAAAGTGGATGCCGATATATTCATCTAAAGGAACATTTGATTGCTTAGATTTTGGTGTTTATAACTACCAAAAAAACATTTTAAAAGCAGGCAAAGAAGACTTAATAGGAACATTTAAAGTGATTGCATTTAAAACACAGCACGATGCCAAAGAGCCATATGGTTATTTGTTAAAAAGCATCATAACGAATGAGACGTTGTTGTTTGCGACCGATACTTATTACATCAACAACACGTTTGATGCGTTAGATTACATCATGATTGAGTGCAATTACGATGAGGCAATTTTAAAACGCAGATATACGAACGGTGAAGTGTCTAAATTGCAATACAAGAGGTTATATAACTCTCATATGAGCCTTGATAGTTGTGTTAAGTTTTTCAAAGCTAATGATTTGAGCAGGTTAAAAGAAGTTTACTTGATGCATTTGAGCGATAAAAATTCAAACGAACAAGATTTTAAAAGAAAAATACAAGAAATAACGGGGTGCATGGTTTATGTATGCCCAAAATAAGGAGTGATGATAAGTGGCAGAAAAAAGAATGTTTAGTCAAAAAATAACAAGGAGCGATGCCTTCCTAACGATGCCAACAAGTGCAAGACTGCTCTATTACGATTTATCAATGGATGCAGATGATGATGGCTTCGTAGATAGACCAAAATCAGTAATAAAATTGACAGGAGCGAGCGCTGATGATTTATCGATTTTAATTGCTAAATCATTTGTAATACCTTTTGAAAATGGTGTGTGCGTCATTAAACATTGGCGGATTAATAATTATATCCGTGGAGATCGCTATAAAAAGACTAATTATCTAGATTTAAAAGACCAATTATCAGTGAAAGAAAATGGAGCTTACACTTTGAAGATAGACTCTGGTATACCAACTGACAACCAACTGACAACCAAGTGGGAGCATAGAGTAGATAAGGTTAGTATAGATAAGATTAGATTAGATAAGAATATAGAAGATAAATCTTCTATGTCAGTTGACACTGACGATAAATCACAACCTATTAACTATAATCGCATTATGACTTACTGGAACAACAACTCCATGATGAAAGAAATAACAGTTATAACTGATAAACGCAAATCCGTCCTGCATGCAAGGATTAAAGAACACGGAGAAGAAGCAATCTATAAAATGATTGATCAAGCTAAAGATTCATCGTTCTTGCGTGGGAATAACAAACAATCATGGACTGCCAACTTTGATTGGTGCATTCGCCCAAACAACTTTGTCAAAATATTAGAGGGTAATTATCTAGATGCTTCTAAAAAATCGGAAACTCTTTCTGAACAAGTTGATAGAAAGGTAAATGATCTAAATACAAAACTAGGCATCTTTAACAACAAAGAGCCAGAAAGGTATGTATAATGACCCAAAAAGAGGCGATGACAATTAAACAGTTAATTGATGGTGCATATCCAATAATCAAAAACAATCAAGATAGTGATCTTTCATATGTCACTATCTTGGTCGAATACGATTGTTATTTGATGACTTTGGCGGTCAAGGAAATTATCAAAACATCAACCTATCCGCCAACAATTGCTAACATACTTGACAAGTACGAAAAAGTTAGGAGAGACAAACTGATGACAATCGTTGATGACATGAACGCTAAGGGGGTGTTTCCTGATACTCCAAAAGGAGATTACGATTATTGGACAGCAGTTGAGTGCGCCGAATCGGGCAAAATCAGTGATAGAGTTATGCCATACTTTTTGGAATATTCGGCAAGAGAAAATAAAAATATAAAGTGTTTAATAGGGGAACAAGCCACGAACTTGCTAAAGGAGAGATCATGAACCTAGATAAGAGATGCTATGATTTTCCTGATTGTAAAAATTGTCCTCTTAACCACACGACAATTTGTTTAGTTGCAACACACCAAATGCACCTTACATTTAAGGGAGTTATTAAAAATATTAAAAAGGATCTAAGACAAATAAAAAAACAAGAACAGGAGAACAAACATGAACAAAACATTAAAATTAAAACAAACAAAAGAGAATAAACAAAAGTTTTGGTCGCCGTTATTAGATTTATTAAAAATTGGAACACCCGTGACAAGAAGTGAACTGCAAGACGCCGTAGGTTTTAGTGATAGAGCAGTTAGGAACGAAGTATCAAACATATCAAAGTTTCATCCCGTAATTTCATACTCGAGCAAAAAAGGATATCGAATAGCAAAAGATTTCAGCAAACTAAACGTTGAAGAAGCTGCAGCCGAATGGCTAGAAGTGGAACATTCGCTAAATGAACTTAAGGCACGGAATAGGGATATAAACAAGAGGATGAAACCGCTAATTGCATACCAAAAGAAAATGGAAAAGGTAAGGCCAGAAGTGTTGTTTGAGATTGAAAAAAAGAGAGTAGAAAGGAAATAATCATGAAACAAACGTTGTTGCTAAAAGCAAAAGAACTTCAAGAAAATGATTATTTATGTAATTTACATGGAACAGTCAAAGAAGTCAAAGATTTAGGGACACACCTAGCTGTAATTTACGATCGTGGCGAATACGAACAAAAGATAGAGCCAACATACGAATATGAATTTGCAGTCATCAGGGAGGTGGAATAGATGAATCAAGTAACGTTAATTGGTAGGCTAGTCAAAGAACCAGAACTAGTAAACGCTGGTGACAAACAAAAATTAGATTTTACACTAGCCGTTAATACAAAAGTTAAAGGAAAAGCTGACTTCATCAGCTGCACAGCGTGGGGTAAAACAGCCGAGATCATGGCAAAATATCTCAACAAAGGCTCACAAGTGTGCGTTTATGGCGAGATTAAAAACAACAATTATGAAGACAGCAAAGGTGTGAAACACTATGGGATGAAAGTCCAGGTTAACAGCATTGAGTTTATTGGTAGTAAAAACGATATAGAAGCAGATGAAAGCGAAAGCCCTAGTTATCCAAAAGCCATACCAGCAGAGAAACCTAGTCCATACGACTACATGCCAAAGCCAGAGCCTAGCCCATTTGATAATGTTAGCAATCACAATGGCATAATTGATGATGACTTGCCGTTTTAGGTGCAAAAAATGATATTCGAAGTTAAGGGCAAAATATGTGGCAAAGGGCGACCTAGATTTGTACGTAGAGGCTCGTTTGTTAAAACCTACACACCCGATACCACAGCGAATTACGAGAACTTAATTAAGTTATCATTCATTCAAGCAGGAGGGGAAATAATCAATAAACCAAAAGGGGTGTTAATCTCAATCATAGCAGGGTTTACACCCCCAACTTCGGTTTCGAAAAAGAAGCATTGAATCGATATAAAAATGTATATATTTTTATACCATCAATACTTATGTTCTTTTTATCATTATATCACATTTTTATAAAAAATACTACTTTATTAGACATAATTTACTAACACTAAATGGATTTTTCTAAAAATATTACCACTCAATTAAAGTATACAATTTTAAACTTTATTAAAAGGCGAATAGAAAATGAAAGAAGAAAAAAAGAATTTAAGAGAAAGAAAAAAAGATTTTTTGAAAAAACTTAAAGGTAATAGTAATAAATATAAGAGATATTTCGGTTCCCCATTAAGATATGGTGGCGGTAAAACACTGGCTGTAGGGTATATCTTGGAACATTTACCAGATGATATTGATAAAGTTGTTAGCCCTTTCATGGGAGGTGGATCCGTTGAAATTGCTATTGCAAAGGAACTTGGTATTGATGTTATAGCATACGATATTTTCGATTTACTTGCCAATTATTGGAAGCATCAAATAAATAATCCTCATGAAATGTATGAGAAATTATCTAGAATAGGTCATACGAAAGATGATTACGAGAACATTAAAAATATACTGAAGCAACATTGGAATAAGTATGATGGCTATGATTACAAATTAGATTCACTTGATGCAGCAGTTTATTATTTTTACAATATGCAATTATCTTTCGGACCAGGATTTTTAGGATGGATGTCTTCAAATTATTTAAAAGATAATGTGTATGAAAGCACAATAAAAAAAGTAAGGGATTTTGATTGTAAAAATATTAAAGTATTTACTGGTAGATTTGAAGATAGTATGCCTAAGCATATAAATGATTTTATGTATTTGGACCCACCATATTATTGTGGTGGTGATAGCCATATGTTTAAGGGGATTTATCCGATGAGAAACTTTCCTATACATCATGATAATTTTAATCATGAATTATTATGCGAATATTTGCATAAGCATAGAGGTGGTTTTATTCTATCTTACAATGATTGCTCGTGGGTAAGAAATGCATATAAAGATTTTAAAATTATTGAGGTAAAATGGCAATATACTATGGGTCAAGGTGAAACTAGAATTGGAAAGAATCGACTTGAAAGAGATTATGATAATACAAATGTTAAATCATCGCATGAATTAATTATTATAGGAGAGAAATATGAAAATTAATGAAGTAACAACTGCATTTAAAATATGTGATGTGGAATGGGAAGAAAAAATATTTACCCTTGAAGGTAAAATAGAAACTAAGGAGGAATAATAATGTTTGAAAAAGTAAATCCTGCTCATCCAGATAAGGTAGCAGATAGAATTGCTGGTGCTATTGTTGACTTAGCATACAAGCAAACAGAAAATCCAAGAATCGCTGTTGAGGTATTAATTGGTCATGGTAAATGTCATATTATTGCTGAAACTTCTGTGTTTATTTCTGAAGGCGATGTCATAGATGCAGTTCATAGAATAGCTGGTGAAATCATTGTTGATTATAAAGAAGTGCCACAAGATATTAATTTAGCATATAACCAAACTGATAGAATTCGCTGTGGGGATAATGGAATTTTTAAAGGCGTACCACTTACTAAAGAGCAAAAGGAATTATCTAAGATTGCTCATAGCATTTATGCAAAGTATGGTACTGACGGTAAATACATCCTTAATGGTGATAGATTGATTATTTGTCAAAGTAATGCTAATAAAGCTGAAATTCAAAATGAGTATCAAGAAGCTGAAATCAATCCTATCGGTGATTGGACTGGCGGAACTGACGTAGATACTGGTGCAACTAATAGAAAGCTTGGATCTGATATGGCCGACTCAGTTACTGGCGGTGGTCTTCATGGTAAAGACCTATCCAAAGCTGATGTTAGTGTAAATATCTATGCTTGGTTAAAGGCTCAAGAAATAGAAGGTCCTGTTGAACTTTGCTGTGCTATTGGCGATGAGATTATCGATGGCAGACCATATTCAGAAATCGTTGAGATCGCTCGTGAGTTTATTAGTGATCTAGGCGGTTTTGAGAAATTTGCAGAATGGGGA
>Ga0209719_1003215_pt1 | contig 15278 bp, 15 predicted proteins | sample AD_JPNAS2_MetaG_FD_184421 | JGI IMG/M metagenome (GOLD analysis project Ga0209719, IMG submission 184421) | Active sludge microbial communities of municipal wastewater-treating anaerobic digesters from Japan - AD_JPNAS2_MetaG (SPAdes) (version 2) | ecosystem: Engineered > Bioreactor > Anaerobic...
CGGGCGTGCTTTCTCTTAAACCAGATGCAGCCTAACACCACGCTTTCAAAAGAGGCCAAGGAAGTGATCGACGGATTTGATGCCGACGTAAGGCCGCTTGAAACCATTATAAACGCCAGGATAGCCTACAAAAAGTCCTTTGGTGAAGGGAAAAGCGTCCTGGAATGGTCGGATCCGAAAGCAAAGGAAGAAATCACAAGCCTTTATAACGAAATTTTATCTTTGAGGTAAAGATTATGACTTTAAAAACATCAAAGCCTGGCGTAGACCCGGATGAATTTATAAAAGGCGCAAAAGCAGATCGTCCCGGCAATGTCTCAATTCCTACAGATGATGAACTGTTCACAAAAAGCTATAAGACCTTTCCGATTAAGTTACCCCTAACGCTACGAACTGCTGCTGCTGAAAAAGCGAAGGTCTCCGGACTTAGCCTTCATGATTATATACTTGTTGCTATTAAAGAAAAAATTCAGAGATAACAATCATAAATGATTACTAACTAACTTACTAAGTTAGTTAGTTTACGGGGCCTACGGTATTATGGAAAAACCTAAAAACACTTATATAAAACGTGTCCAAAAAATACTCGAAGAGTATGAAGAACCCGACCTCGGTTTTGTGTCCCGCAGCCTGATCCAGACAACTTTGCCCCACCGCGACCCAGGCAAGGTTAACCAATATTCAAGAACAGCCGGAAAACTCACCTTGACTGTACAGCCCTCTATCACAATGATAAATGGCAAAGAAGTTAATTTTGGCATACCATATGGCTCAATCCCACGCTTGATACTAACTTGGCTAACAACAGAAATTGTAAAAACAAAAAGTAGAACAATAGAGCTCGGGGACAGCCTAAGTTCCTTCATGAAAGAGCTCGATATGCTGGCAACGGGGGGAAAATGGGGAACCATTCCTCGGCTAAAAAAACAGGCCGAACGGTTGTTTCGGTCAAAAGTTACGTTATATGTACGCCATGACTGTGGCGTAAGCGAAAAGGATCTTCCCTTTGCAGACGAAAGACACTTTTTTTGGGATGCAAAAATTCCTGAACAAAACAGTCTTTTTAAATCATTCATAGTTGTCAGTGATAAATTTTACAATGAGATTATAGAGAGACCTGTTCCCGTCGATCTGCGAATAATTAAAATACTTAAGCAGTCTCCAATGGCAATTGACCTTTACGCTTGGCTGACATACCGCAACAGCTATCTTCAGAAAGAAACCCTTGTTCCCTGGGAACACCTTGCACAACAATTCGGCTCAGATTACAAGGAGCTGCGTATATTTAAGTTTAAACTCGTCAAACTTTGCGAGAAGATGCTCGACTTATATCCAGCAAAGTTGACAGCCAAGGATGAAGGGTTGTTGCTCTATCCATCAAGAACCTCAATAAGTAAAAAGCCATAGTTTTCAACATTTTGCTGTTTAAACCAAAGGTTTTCCACGCATATTTGGTAACGCTTTTACGCATATTTGGTAACGCTTTTACGCATATTTGGTAACGCTTTTACGCATATTTGGTAACGCTCTCGACAGGAGAGCAATGCCCATTAAGGGTTTGCTGTCACCCCTTGTAGTTTCTTATAGTCCTTATAATGTCTTGTAGTAGTTACGGCGGTGATGTTTATAACTTTAACTAATTTGTTCCGTATAGCAAGTGAGCAGAAATTTATTGTAAAATTTATTTAAAATGTTTAATAGGTGTTGAGTGCCTACTTTAGAAATATCTTGCTGTTTTTTGTTTTCGCAACTTAATACCAAAACCTCTTCATCTTCCACTTTGTCTCTCTGTAAAGATAGAGCATTATTTATGCGATAAGGTTTTTTTGTTAATTGGTTTTTTGCAAATGTCTGGAGTATTGCCATAAAATATGACAATTCAGAAATACTATTTATACTAAATCGGTCAAAACAAAGAGTCGTAAAAACGTAGCCATGTTGTGTAATTTTAAAATCAATAAAGTCGTCGGTATTGCCCTTAATGGAGAGAACAACTTCATCGAATTTCATGAGAATGTTTTTTGAAATATTCACAGCATGGGATTTTATTGTTGTTATGTTATATTTTTCATTCATGCATTATACTCCATAAAAATTTTTCTTAATCTCTTCCGCAGATCATACTTAAACTTTTTGTCACTCATAATTATGTGTTTGATGGTGTCTATCAATTCATTCAGTTTTTTGATTTTCGATTCAATAGTGGCACGATCGTTAAGAAGATTTTGCTTTTTGTTTTCAAGTTCTGCCTCATATGATTTTAAGCTATTTTCTCGCAGATTTAGTTTGTTTTTAATTTCTTCAAGTCTTGCGAACTCTTGATTTGCTCTGAAAATGATATCTTCTGCTTCTGCTTCTGCTTTTTTTATTATATTTTTTGCTTCGTTGTTCGCTTCTTCTTTTTTTCTGTCGCAATAATTCCACGATTTATAAATTAAAATTCCACAAAAAATTGTAATGATTATAAGAATAATATATTCAACGTTCATGGGTGCTCTTTCATATATTTTTGTATATATGTGAAATGTATCTTTGTTTTATGATATTTTGCAAAATAATCAGCTATTTTTTGATATGATAAGCCTTCTTCGCGCATAACGCGAATATCTTTGTCAAACTTTTCAAGATCTTGCAACTTTTTTTGTCGCCTCGGTTTTTTTATATTTATTTTGTGTCTCTTTATTCTCTCTATAATTTTTTGTTTTATCGTTTCTGTTTTGTGGTCTGTTTCTTTTATGCCTCCAACAAACTCTGTTTTCCATACCAAATATATTGCCTGCAAAAAACTTTCGTATGTAAGTTCATGTGGTGTTTTTCTGCTTTGTTCCGGTTTTTCTTTTTCAAACCTACGCATTTCGAAAAAAATGTCTCTCTGTTTTTTAAATATTTCAATCCTTATTGCCTCGGGCTGTCGCGCATACCATCTGATAATCTTTTGTTTTGCAGTTTCCGACATTAACATGAAGCTAATATAACAGCTTTAGAATTATATGTCAATAATCATAGAATAATTAAATCATTAATATAATTTAAATCATTAATATAACTAAAGTTATACTAACTATTCGCTTTTGGTACCAAAAGCGAATTTAAACTTGACATAAATGATGTTTATAGCTAAAATAATACTATGTTTTATACATTATTCTTGTTGTTGATCATCGTACTGCCAATAATTGGAATTGCTACGATGAAAGGCTTGCCGTCAGGTGAGCCGACCCCGGGTCGTGTCCGGGATAACAAACGCGGTGGAAGTTGCTCTATGCAGAGCAAGCTCCTTGTTGATCCGCAACGGATCAGCGAACTGCTGTGCTATACCTCAGCAAAAAAAAGGCATGGAACTTGTAGCGTCAAGGCTAAAAAACGCGGGTTTACTCAAGTTGATAAAATGGTTTGTGATGAGGGGTAGTATAAATTACCAGGTTAATTTGGTCTTCGTAAAATCTAGTATATTTCAGCCTGGCGAAAGCAAACATTTCGCAAAAGGATCAGCGCGTGAAGCTGGTGCTAAATCGTGGTCGGATCTCGGTAAGGAATTAAAAATATATAGCTATCGAACTGCCGAGAGTTATAAGGATTCGTGGCATCAAGCTGCCCACTGGTGTAAAGAAAATCTTGGCATACGTGACGTTGAAAAGTTGCGGGGAGATCACATACGAGCTTTTCTTGAGTCCAAAATCGCCGATGGTGTCAAACACAGCACTTTCCAGAGGGAAGCTGCCGCCCTGTCTAAATTTGAAAACGCCTTAAATATGTTTGCTGCCCAAACGGGAAAAGAGGGTGGGTATAATTTTCGGGAAGCTATTCGTGAAGTACGACAGGAAGCAGCGCAGATACTTGACAGGACAGTTGAAACACGGGCATATGAAAGCCCGAACTCTCTTATCTCTTCAATATTAAACGATAGTTATAGAACAATTGCCTCGGTACAGTACGAAGGCGGGGCAAGGATTAATGAGGTTTGGAAAATAGAGACAAATGACCTCAAGGGGATGAAGCTTGATCCATTTTCGAAAGAGTTCAAGGGGTATGTCGAGGTGACAGGAAAAGGAGGAAAAGAAAGAGAAATCGCTTTATCCATAGATACATACAAACAAATTGAGAACATTTTACAAGAAAAAGGCAATATGGAATTTGATAAAGATGAATATAGAAACAGCCTAAAAGAAGCTGCGCTGTTGTCTGATCAAGATTATACTGGTTCACACGGTTTGAGATGGAATTTCGCTGAAGAACGCATGGAGGAATTGCAGGAACACACAGACATGACATACGAAGAAAGATTACAGGAAGTCTCCTGGGAAATGGGTCATGAAAGAGCTGATATCACGGAGCATTATCTTGCCCGATGATTTCTGAAAATATTATAATAAAAGAAATTGCGTTCGTTTCTTGACCAACGTATCAATCAATCCTTCAAACATAATAGCTTTTACTCCCTTAGCTTTAATCCCGGCAACATTGACAAAATCATCGTTCGTGCTAAAATAATTAAAAGCTTCTCCGACACGGTGAAACCACCAGCCGTACCGTCCCGCAAAATGGGATTGGAGTTGAAGGGAAATGGAGGTCCTTCCGGAGAGGCCTTTCATATTCAAAACAATTTATTTATAGCTTCCGCCCTTTTTTCAAACTACCTCTTTGTCGCCACTTGACACTTACCCTTGACATGCTATACTTATTATTAATCCACCGGAGCGGGCCTGGGTTCCTGAAGTTCCGGTGCAGAACGCTACAGTTTCCAGGAGCTGCTTGCTCTTTATCTTCCATACATTAACAACATGTTACAACCAAATGGCCCATTTTACCCCGAATCGTTGCCATACCCCGATATTGGTGTTAAGACCCCGCATTGGCCCTTACCGTTGACTCCGGTATGCCAAGCCGTTTCCCGATCTGCCGGAATGACATCCCTTCGCTTCTAAGTTTCTTTGCTTCATCGACCAGGCGTGAAGAAACCGGAGGCCTCCCAAGCCTCTTGCCCTTGCGCTTTGCATTTTCAAGCCCTGCCCTTACACGTTCCCGTATAATATCTTTTTCAAACTCTGCAACAGCGCCTACGACGTTGAATATAAGCCTGCCGGTGGGCGTGGTGGTGTCAAGGCCGTTGTCGTAGGATATGAAATCAATGCCCATAGATTTAAGATCGTCCAATGTCGTTATGAGGTCTTTCAGAGATCGGCTCAACCGGTCCAGCTTATAGACCAAGAGAACGTCAAACTTTCGCTTTTTTGCATCCGCCATCATTGCAGTAAATGCAGGGCGCTTTGTGTTGGACCCGGTGTATCCCTCGTCTATGTATTCTTTGGAGATTGCCCAAGCCCTCTTGCTGGCATATTCCCGAAGGGCGTTAAGCTGAGATTCGGTGGATTGCCGGTCTGTAGATACCCTGGCGTATATGGCTATCCTTTTCAAGAAAACCGCCCCCGCATGACCTGCAGGAACATTTGCGGATTGACGATAGAAATGCTCTGAAAGGATTTCAAATCGGTCAAATGATGGTCCCCGGACACAATATAGTCAACCCTGCCTTCCAGCGCACACGCCAATATTTTATTGTCGTCCGGATCATCTTTGATAAAATCTACTAATTTTGTGCCTGGCGTGACAGTTGCAGCTTTACTAAAGGCCCTAACAAAAAGACTGATTTGCTCCGTAGTGTTCTTGTGAATTTTCCTCAATTTTGGGCTCAAAAGGGTTTGTTTAATCTCATCAATGATTTCCCGGGAAAGAAAAATATGAAGCTTGCCCTTTCTGGCCAACGATAATATCTCAGCCGGTTTTCCTGTCGGCACCAAATAGGCGCTTACCACAACATTGGTGTCTAAAACAACTTTGATCATTTCCTTTTGGCCTTGGCGGTAATCTTTCCCTTTCTTACCCCTCTGATAGCTTCCTCGATGAGTTTTTCAACCTTCTCCGGATCTTCCCCTTTCATCTTGTTATGCATTTCATCGAACATTTTCCAGACCTCGGCCTTCTCTTTATCAACCATAACCTTGGGTCGGATTGTTACTTCAGAGCCTTTGATTCGGAAATCAACAATATCGCCCTCTTTGAGGTTCAACGATTCCCTTACCTCTTTCGGAAAGGTGACTTGACCGCTTCTTAATACTTTTGCCCAGGGCATTGAGTGTTCTCCTCCTTTTTTAATCTTAAAGCTGTTTTCATAGTTGCTGTATTTATGTATTTATGTAATTTAGTATAGAGAACAATCGTTACAATGTCAATCCAGGGGAGGTACCTAAATCCATTGCCTGAAATTGGTCCAGGATTGTTTTTCTTTGAAGGGATGGCCTTCCCTATTGCATTGGTATCAAAAACGATTCTCAAGCCTTTTCCTGCTCTTTCTGCCCGTTTCATTTACCGCCTGCTCCAAGACATCTGGGTCAACATCGCCCATCTTTTTCCTGATCCGATCGAGGCGGCTGATCGCCTCTTGCTTTTTTGCCTGGATGGGTTGATATTTGTCCACGGAGATTATGAGCAGAAAACCCCCTCAAAAATGCTGTTTTGAGAATCAATGATATTAGCTATTTACATAGGGGCAAATAGGTGAGCAGAAATCAAATGATTTATACTCACAAAATATCGCAGAACCATTGTTGTATATTTTGTCTATTTATACTCACTAACTATAATATGCGTGCGATAGTTGTTGAAAAATAAATTTATTTGTGAAAAAATTAATAAATGCAAAACTTAGCCCCAGATACCAACTTAAATCAAAACAAAAAGATCGGGAGATGTATTTTTATAGCAAAGGGAAGTTTTAACCCCGGCATATTTTATCCCGATTGGTTTGAAAGGCATAGCATTATGCCTGCGGAAGAAATTGAGCCCTTGTTGGAATTGCCACGACGCAAGGAAATTCCAGACCTTAAAGTAGTTCTCGAATACGGATCACGTTTTTTCGTCGAACCACTAAGAGCTGTTATAGATTTTAAATCTTTACCCCTCAGGGTTGAACGAGATAGTTTTGAAATGTGGTGTGAGCAAAGGGATAATTTTCCATTTATGATCGATGTGATAAAGAAAATATTTAGATTGCTTCCTGAAACACCAATAAAAACATACGGACTTAACTTTGATGAACACTATCAATGCGAAGAAGACTTGAATTTTGTTTCAAAGAAACTTTTTTCACCCGAAGAATCTTTAAAAGATTTGTGCGGAGATAATTGCCGATATGGTCACATACTGTCATTTAACAAAGAAAATGCAAAAATAAATATAATTATTCAAGCCTCACAACTACTGGAGGGCGGTATTTTTTTTAAGAGTAATTTTCACTACGAAAACCCAGAACTATATGCTACCTTCGTTACAGAAAATATTGAGAAGGAATTCCAACGCTGTCTTGAATTTGCCGATAAAGTTGTAGGGAATTACTTTGAAAACATAGTAAGTAGGGTAGACAAGATCCCGAGGATATAATGGAAACAGCATTGGTCACAAACATTGACGATAATTCCTCATCAGCATCTGATTTGAGATATGAGGACCCGATGATACAACAATATCAATCTATGCGTATTAGCCGTAGAACATTACATGAAACACAGCCCTTTACACAGCGCAAAGAATGGCAACCGTATAGTCTGTTTCCTGGCGCTCATCCTTCTTCGAAGAAGGAGTGTGAATTGGGCTGGTGGCTTGGTAAAGTCATTGAAATTCACGATGATTATTTTGTGGCCTCCGTAGAAGACAAAAACGGTAAAAAAGGAATTTCAGAGTTTGAGAAAAATGTAGTATCTCAAAATGAGATGCATAATCTTGTATTGGGGGCAATCTTTACATACTCGATATCATTCATTGACCAACCTACCGGTAGACGCTATAACAGTAGGTTTTCTCTGAGTGCTCAGAGAAAATGGCTCGAGTCTTATAAGGGCGAAGCAGAAAAACTTGCCGAAGCCGTTTTTCCCAAACGTCTAATAGATCTATAATTGCGAACATCTTCTAACGCATACCCCCCAAAACATACCGACATCGGGAATATTAGAATAATTGCTTTTGGTCCTGGATATGGGGAGTCGTTATTATTGTATTTACCCGGCTTTGGTTGGGGCGTAATTGATTCTTGTCTTTGCAAAACGGCTGGGGAAAATATAAACCCTGCATTAGAATACTTAAAATCCGAATCTGTTAATCAACTCGAATTTCTTGTATTAACCCACCCCCACGAAGATCATTATTTGGGGATGGAGCAGATCATCGAACACTACATGGGCAAAATTAAGAGAATTGCCTACTATAGCGGTGATGGCCTAAGAGAATATAGGGCGTATCTGGAAAAACAATACTTTCTGAATAATGGGGTCTTGTTAGAGAAACTCGGGAAAATTCTCGGCAAGGTCGAAATCGCAAAAGGAAAAGGGTCACAAGTGATTCGCATTGCAGAACGAACCGAAATAATTCGTCGGGGAAATTTTGGGGCAAACGATGTAGAAATGTTAGCCTTGTCACCTTCAGAAGAAAGCGTTCGAAGATACGTTGAAATCCTTTTTCGCGCCATTCCAAAACTAAACGGTGACAAACTAAAGGAGTTATCAGGTTCCCAACATAATTTACTGGCCGCTGCAATATGGATATCTTTTAATAAAACAAGGATTATTTTGGGGAGCGATGTTGAGCAGGGAGACAGCAATGGCCTTACTGGATGGAGCAAAATTATAAGCAGCATCGATGGCCCCGATTTGTCAGCTCATTTTGTAAAAGTGTCACATCACGGATCATCGAATGCATTTCATCGCAATGCATGGGAAAAACACGCTGCAAATAATTTTCCTATTGCTATTATCACTCCCTATGTTAAATTAGAAATCCCCCTACCGACAGAAGATAATATAGAACAGATCGCTAAGTACTCACATCCTGTTGTTGTGACCTCTAAACACCACTTATCCCATGCAAAAAAAATATATGCAAGGAGCGTTTTAAAACATACACAAATGATGGGTATGAGAAAATTGAAAATAATCTCTGAAGACCAAGAAATTTCTTCATGGGTGAGTGTAAGTATTTCTTCTCTGAATGGTTCGGTAGTGGATTGCGTTGCTGGCTCCTCAGCATATTGGGCCAACCACAACGCGGCCGTTTTTTGTTGACACAACAGAAAGACACACCACCGATACAAGAGGCTTTGCGAAAATTATATTATAAATTACAAGCCGCCCATTGATCAGCCAGTAGCTCGGCCTGCTTCAAAATGTTTTCAGTAGCCAGCAACTGCATATCTGGCGGGTAGCCGTATCGATTCAAAATTCTTTTCACGTCGCGTCTTAGGCGAGCCCTTACAGACTCTTTTAGCGTCCAATCGATTGTTGCATTGCTCCTGACGCTCTTGAATACTGCTATTGCGATAGCGGCTAACTGCTTATCTCCGAGGACTTCTTTCGCACTCTGGTTGTTGGCCAAGGCATCGTAAAAAGCAAGCTCGTCTTCTCCGAGGTTTAATTCCTCGCCGCGCTTGTCTGATTCTCTAATTTCCTTGGCAAGCTTAATCAGTTCCTCGATAACCTGGGCTGTCGTGAGCAGGTTGTTTTGATACTTCCTGATCGCGTTTTCGAGCATTTCAGAAAGCTTCTTGCTCTGAATGAGGTTTTTCCTGGTTCTTGTTTTTATTTCATCGTTAAGGATCTTTTTCAAAAGCTCCATGGTCAAATTTTTGCGTTCCATGTGGCGGACTTCTTCAAGGAATTCATCAGACAAGATCGAGATATCGGGCTTCTTGATTCCGGCTGCATCAAATACGTCTACGATCCCATCGGAGACAACGGCTTTATCAACAATCTGCCTTATGGCCGTTTCTATTTCCGCGTCGGACTTCCCTGAGCCTTTCGGTTCGAACTTAACCAGTCGGGCCTTTACAGCCTGGAAAAATCCTATTTCGTCTTTTATCGCCATGGCCTTGAGGTGCGGAACTGACAAAGCAAAGGCCTGGGAAAGCAAGCCGACCTGTTTGGTGAAACGATTCTTTCCATCGTCTAAGCCCAAAACATACTCTTGGGCTTCCAAGATAATGACGAGTTTTTGATGAGTAGTGGCGGTGAAATATCTCTTGTAATCAAAGTCATCAAACATTTGATCTACAATCTCAAACTTCTCCAGGAGAGCGGCAACCGCTTCTTCCTGGTCCAGCGTCGGCGCGCCTTTCCCGCCGCTTGACGCATAGGTGGCCAAGGCCGTTTTCAAGTCTGAGGCAATACCGATGTAGTCAACGATCAATCCGCCGGGCTTGTCTTTGAAGACCCGGTTCACGCGGGCGATCGCTTGCATAAGGGTGTGCCCGCGCATGGGCTTGTCAACATACATGGTATGCAAACACGGGACATCAAAACCGGTAAGCCACATATCGCGAACAATGACCAGTTTCAACGGATCGCCGGTGTCTTTAAATCGTTCTGCGATGGCCCTTCGATCCTGCTTGGTCGTGTTGTGCCGCTGCCAACTCTCGGGATCCGACGATGAAGAAGTCATGACCACCTTGATGGATCCGCCTTTCAAATCTTTATTGTCCCAGCCCGGACGGAGTTTGATAATTTCATCATACAATTCAACGGCAATTCTCCGGCTCATGCAAACAATCATGCCCTTGCCTTCAAAGGCCTCCTGCCTTTTTTCAAAATGGTCAATGATGTCTGCCGCCACAATTTTCAAGCGGTCCCGGTGGCCGACAATAGCTTCTAGCTGCGCCCATTTTGCCTTGGCTTTTTCCTTGGCCGTGCTTTCCTCGCCTTCGGTAACGGCCTCCGCTTCTTCGTCCAGCTTGGCTCTTTCCTCGGGCTTCAAGTGAACCTTGGCCAAGCGGGACTCATAAAATATTCTTACAGTTGCCCCGTCTTCAACCGCCTGGGAAATGTCGTAAATATCGATATAGTTTCCAAAAACAGCCGGAGTTGATGCGTCTTCTTTTTCAATAGGTGTTCCAGTAAAGCCGATAAATGAGGCATTAGGCAAAGCGTCCCGCAAATATTTGGCAAAGCCGTAGCGCGTGATAGCTTCTTCCTGGCCGTTGTTTTTTACGATTCTTGTCTTAGCCCCGAAGCCGTACTGGCTTCTGTGGGCTTCATCGGCAACGACGATGATATTCTTTCTTTCCGAGAGGAGATCATAGTTGCTTGCGCCGTCTTCAGGAAAGAATTTCTGGATAGTAGTAAAAACGATTCCCCCTCCGGCGACTTTCAAAAGTTCCTTAAGGTTTTCGCGGTTATTTGCCTGCACTGGATCCTGGCGTAAAAGCTGTTTGCAATTGGCAAAGGTCTCAAAGAGCTGGTCATCCAAGTCGTTCCGATCGGTCAAGACAACGACCGTTGGATTGTTGAGCTTCAAGACGGTCTTCCCGGCATAGAAAACCATGGAAAGAGATTTTCCGCTGCCTTGCGTATGCCAGACCACGCCAGCCTTGCGGTTTCCCCCGTCGCTTGATGCTATAAGGGTAGAGCTGATGGCTTTATTAACGGCAAAATACTGGTGGTAGGCGGCTATTTTCTTAATATTAATGATCGATGTAAGGCCGGTTTTCGGATCTTCTTTTTTGACCTTCTCGAAAACTATGAAATGGCGAATCAAATCGAGGAGCGTTTCTTTCTTGAGCATTCCCCGAACAAGGGTTTCAATCTGAGGGACAGTTTCCTTGTCTTCAGTGAAGCCGTCGGCTGATTTCCAGGCGATGAAGCGGGAAAGATCCGAAGATATTGTGCCGGTCCTGGCATCGAGCCCGTCGGACGCGACCAGGACACTATTATAACAAAACAATGTCGGGACGGCTGTTTTGTAGTTCTGGAGCTGAGTAAAGGCTTTCTGCACGGTAGCGTTTTCATCAATTGGGTTCTTTAATTCAATCACTGCCACCGGCAAGCCATTGATGAATAAAACCACATCGGGACGCTTGTTGACGTTGTTTTCTATGACGGTGAATTGATTGCAGGCAAGAAATTGGTTGTTTTCAACCTGGTCAAAATCTATGAGATAGACTTTGTCGCCCTTTATCCCATCCTTGCCCATGTATTCAACCTCGATCCCATCCGTAAGCATTAAATGAAAAGCCTCGTTGTTATCTATCAGGTTTTGGCTGGGAAGATTGAAGACCTGCTTTAGGGCCTGTTCTCTCGCCTCTCGCGGGACCTTGGGGTTGATGTCGTCGATGGCCTGCCTCAGTCGATCGCGGAAAATAACGGCGCTTAGATTTTGCCGTTCATTCTCCTGATTTTCCGGGGGCAAGTATTCAAAGCCCTGATGCTGTAAAAGCTCTATAACAACTTGCTCAACCGCGTCTTCTGTAATCTTATAACTCATAATTTTCACTTAATAGGTTATAAAAAATCTGCTTTTCGAGCTTTTTCAAACACTGTGAGGTGAAATTTGATACTTGCTGAGCCTCAAACATAGACTTAAATATTGTTAGAAGCTCATCTCTAATTTCCCTGGGCGGTAACAGAATTAATTCTGATGATATAAATTCATCAAGCTGGAAATTTTTTATCCCACTCGGTTGATTTTCATATTTCGTAGTTAGCCCCTCTTCATAGGCGGCTGTCCAATATAAGTAAAACCAATATGGATCTACGATTTGTTCATTGACTCTTATGCGTTTACAAAAATTTGAATAGAGTATGGGTATGTCGTGGGCCTTTAAAAAATATTCTGATATAAACAAACACCTACCGGTCGGCTGATCCTTACTACCACCAGACATTTCAACTATTAAATCACCCGCTCTAACTCTTTTATCCTCAATCTTGTCGGCCTTTATATATCTTGTCGGAAGCTTTGCAAGATTAAACAAAGGAATGTTGGGCAAATCAGTTCCTCGGATTACTTTACATTCAACATAACCGTTTTTGGGCTCCTCGTATCCCCACTCTCCGCCAGTAGTTTCGTCAATCACTTGTATGACCTCGGTCTCTTCCCAGCCTTCATTTTTTTTAGATCCTATATATTTTTTTACCAGGGCACTAAATGAACTACTCTCTATTTGATTATTCTTATCGCCGCACAAGCGCAAAAAAGGTTTTAAATCATCAAATATTGTAACTATTTCCTTTGGATGGTTGTTATTTTTTGAAAATGTATTTTTGCTATTTACGAACCGGTTCGGTGCCACAACGAAATTTTTTTCAATTATCTGGTCAATGGAAACGGTTTTGCAAAAACCCTCAATGTCTTCATATAATTTACCCCCATTAGCCCACTTATGGTATGTATCAGATATATGTTTAATTTCGGAATGGGATAACGAACGATGAGTGGAATCAATCATGACACCTAATGCAGAAGCGTCAATCATTAATATTTCTTTTGTTCGGTTTCTTTTGGTTGCACTTTTTTGTTTGTTTCTTGATAAAATCCACAAATGCACTGGCAAACTCGTGTTAAAAAACAATTGAGTCGGCGTATAGACAATGCAATCCAATAAATCGCTCTCGATTATTTTTCTTCTTATTTCTGATTCCACCCCTTTATTGCTTGCTGCTCCGCAATGCATAACAAAGCCAGCCAAACCATTAGGCGAAAGATGATAGATAAAGTGCTGTATCCATGCAAAGTTCGCATTGCTAGCAGGAGGATTCCCAAACTTCCAACGACCGTCTTTTTGTAATAACTCTCCGCTCCAATCACTATCGTTAAACGGAGGGTTAGCCAAAATAAAATCGGCCTTAAGGTCGGGGTGTAAATCCCTTAAGAATGAGCCTTCTGTGTTCCACTTAACCTGGGATCCGTCTATTCCGCGAATTACTAAATTCATCCGCGCCAAACGATAAGTGGTCTGGTTGCTTTCTTGACCATAAATTGCAATGTCGTCGAGTCTTCCCGTATGCTCTTGTACGAATCTTTCGCTCATGACAAACATTCCACCTGACCCGCAACATGGATCATAAACACGGCCCTTAAATGGCTCAATCATACTAACTAATAACTGAACGACACATTTAGGCGTATAAAATTGACCGCCCTTTTTCCCTTCAGCGTTGGCAAATTCACCCAGAAAATATTCATATACTCTGCCGAGCAAATCCTTGCTCTTAGCGGCTTCAGTTCCAAGGGCTATGTTCCCAACGAGATCGATTAAACCGCCAAGGGCAGCTTTGTCTAAATTCGGTCGGGCATAAACTTTCGGCAAGATTCCTTTCAGGGTCTGGTTTTCTTTCTCGATGGCTTCCATGGCGTCATCAACGTCTTTGCCGATGGATGGCAGTTTTGCCCGCGAGTGAAGATGAGACCACCTGGCGACCGACGGGACAAAAAAGACGTTTTCCGCCCGGTATTCGTCAGCGTCTTCCGGATTGGCTCCAGCAAACTCCCCTTTGCCTTCTTTAAGCTGGTCGTAAAGAGTCTCAAAGGAATCAGAAATATATTTCAAAAATATAAGGCCAAGGACAATGTGTTTGTACTCGGCCGCGTCCATGTTTTTACGGAGCTTATCGGCTGCCTTAAACAAAGACTGTTCGAAGTTTTCTGATTGGTTATTACTGTTTGTTTTCATGTTTTTAGATCCCATACCTTTAGGTATATTATGATTTTTTTTGTAGAAAAAAGACTTTTTTAATCTTGTTTTTATCTTATCATAAATAACAAGAGTAGTAATATTCAAGAGAATTAAAGGGTTGGGTGAAGTATATTCTATACGGCGTATTTTGTAAAATAATACATTGAAATTGATAGACATATTTCGATAATATTTGTTTAACGATTTCCGGTGGAGACCCATGCAAGAACTTCCAGGACAGCTACTTGTTGCGGTAGGCGCTATCATTGCCGCGCTTATTGCCGGAGCCTTCTCTTATTTCAATCTTATAACAGCAAAAGAAAGTAAAGTTTCGGAATTCCGTCAACAATGGATTGACGCTCTGCGGCAGGAAATAGCCACTTATGTTTCGCGGATACGTACGCTTATGGCTCTTGGGGTCTCCGATGAGTCAAGCAATACCGAGACCAATCTAGAGCTGCTCAAGGAAAGATCTCGACTACACGAGGAGGCACTCGCTGCTTATAGCGCCATACACTTACGAATAAACAAAAACGAAGTTGACAAATATGCAAAAGGACTTAACGATGAATTTATAAAGGCATTGGAAGACGCTCAGGAGGATTTTGAATTCGGAGATAACGACCTCAAGCTTGGCCTAAAGGAAGTGATAAGTAAGGCCGCGCCGGTACTTAAACATGAATGGAACCGGGTCCGCGCCGGAGAATCTTCGTACCGGTGCGCAAAATGGATGTCGTGGATTATTATTATAGGTGCTTTTGTTGGTTTTGCAGTGATGGTTTTTCTC
>Ga0209719_1003236_pt1 | contig 15171 bp, 13 predicted proteins | sample AD_JPNAS2_MetaG_FD_184421 | JGI IMG/M metagenome (GOLD analysis project Ga0209719, IMG submission 184421) | Active sludge microbial communities of municipal wastewater-treating anaerobic digesters from Japan - AD_JPNAS2_MetaG (SPAdes) (version 2) | ecosystem: Engineered > Bioreactor > Anaerobic...
ATATATGAGAGAAATAGTAGGACGGTAAGCACTCTCTTTCGTTATAGAATTTATATACGCCGGGACATCGCCTATAAAAATTTTCTGCCCTGGGAAAAAATCGTCGTACATTGTAAGAGGTGAAAGATATTCAAGGCTGCTTGAGTATTCAAATAAAGTACTTAGAGAATATGGTGTTGAATAGGCCGTGCCAGTTACTTTCAAAGGTGGGCGAGAATAGTTTTCATAGTCGTAAGATTCTCCAGTAAAGTCTACTAACCTAAACTGCTTTTTATAGAGCGGGTCAAAAGTGTTTATTTTTCTATTTTCAAATTGAGGTTTTAAGTCTTCAAATTCATTAAATACTTTGAATGTCTGAAGCTTATTACGAGCTTTTTGAGGAGAAAATGGAATGTATTCTGCCACAGGATAAACTGAAGCATGTTGATAAGCATCCGCTGCAAATTGTAAATATCCCGACTTTGATCCAAAATATTTTCTTCTAAAAGCATGATTCGTTAAGTTGCGCACTTTTAGTTTTAAGGCTTCTTCATTTTGTTCACGAGACTTTAGGTCTAGAGAACTCTCTGTGTTTACTAAATATCCAGCGAGCCAGTCAAAAAAAGGACAGTCAATATTATAATCTATAATACGAGCGGCCTGTGATATTTCATCATTTATTTCATTAGTCGTTAAAATTTCAGTAAATCTTGGGTGATCTGGATAGAGCACACTTAAGTATCTATATCCTTCATGAAGCAAGAAGTCGATTTCAGGAAGAAACGCACCAAAAATCTCCATACGATGATACTTCGGATTAACTAATTTTTCGCCATTTTCAGAATATTCAAAATATGGTGTTGGTCCATAATCTTTTGCACGAATTCCATTTATATATTTAGAAATACTTGCGGAGGCAAAATAGCCATCTTTGTCAAAATATTCTTTGCCGTCGCTTTCGATATTATAATTGACATCATAAGATATAAAAGATGACCCAAGAAACCACTTCCAAAAGTCATTTTTGAGACAGGAATGCGCCATATCATATAGATCAATTGGAGGCATTTCATTTCCAATATGAACCCTCTTATTGAGACTAAATTCATCTGATGATGTGAAAGACTGAAGGTTCGGTGTATAATAAGCTGAGTTGGTTTCAAAATATTTCATAATAATTAGTTAGAAAAGGTGGATGTCCGCAAAAGCTAAACTAACTACTATGAAAGAAAATGAATTAGTTCCAGTTGAGGATAAGATCAAAGAAATTGCGGAAAAGGCGACTCCAGTTAAAATCATGGAAGGATCTTTGGCCAAGTTTGTTAGTGACGTTTTTGATATGGCAAGAGAAGAGGACGAATATCAACAGGCCATAAAAGAAGCCATTATTGCAAAGCTTCCAGATATGAAACCGAGTGAGCTCATTGCTTTAGCCACTTCCGCGTCAACTAATAAGAACGACTTAATCTCAAAAGTTATAAATCCATCAATGCAACTTCTAACTGCAGCTCAAGCTAATGAACTTTCTTTACGCCAGCAAGAAAAGCAGCCTCAATATAATCAAACAAATATCCGAGAAATAAATACGACAACACCTACAGATGTGTTGCAAGGGCTCCAAACTTTATTCAATTTAGCATCAAGCGTAAAAATTGAAGATAAGAACCCTCAGGAAGACCCCTCTAAAACTTAGGAGCTTTCACTCCACTCATCATGCTTCTAGCTTGAGACATCATTGAGCTTATTGAAGGCACACTCATTTTTGAACCAGCGTTTTGTGATTCGTGTGCTTCTCGTTCTTGCTCGTTTTCTTCTTCTAAAGTCTTGCGCTTAACGTTCCATAGGCCTAATAAAATTTCTGTTGGCATTTTCATCATTTCATCATAGCCAAAGCCACAATCCCTAGACAAAAGAAATAGAAGTTTCAGCAGCTCCTGTATCTCTAATGGCCGCGAGTAAATCAACGAGTTGAAATGTATATTTCCGCGTTACGACTTTTCCGATGATGGGGTCGTGTACGGTTATGTCCTCCTTGTACCCAAACTTAAGAGTATTAAAATGGTCTTGTACCATCTTAAAAACGGAATAATCTAATCTCGCATCTTTAGCTAACTCTAACTTTTTCTCCAAAGGCCATGAAGAAACGTCTACACCATCAAATTCACATATGTACAATGCCTTAGAAGCTGTGATACTAAAAAGAGTTTTTTCCATTTCATATTCTTTAAATTTATCTAATTCTGTCTTAGGTACATTTGGAATAGATGATAAGTTAACGTTTTCACCTTGTTGAAGCTTTTCTTCCATTTCACGTCTAAATTTAATAATTTCTCCAATGCGTGCAAATTTTCTATCTTCTTCTTTATAAATACTATCAATAAAATATTTTAAAGTTATGAAGTCGCCAAACTTAGGAAGGGTAAAAGTTGCTTTAAAAGTTTTGTCTCCATATTTTCTAGAAACTTGCGCTTTGAGCTTAATATCTTTTTCAATCTCATAAAATCCGATCTTAGAAATATCGATGTCAAACGTGGGCTTAAAAGAACCATTTTTTAAAGCTCTTTCATAATTTCTAAAATCATCTGTGTCGCGGCCGCCATACATCTTTTCAACGTAATCCCAGTCTTCTTCCGTTAAGATCCACTCCTGGTTTGCAAAAATAGTCGTATAAAAAGTTTCATATAAAAAAAGCAATAATTCGATTACTTCTTTTTCATGAAAGTTCTTTACAGACAATGCAGGATCATTTTCTGGGTTATAAATAAGGCTGTCTAGGACTTTAATGAGCTTAAGCGGAATGTCCTCTTGGTCGGCTAAACCTAAAGACATTAAGTCTTCTGGACTAAAGTTTCGGATATAAAAAACTTCGGGTGCACCAATAAGTCCTTTAGTAGAAAGTCTCACTTCCACAAAGCCTTCGGGCGCACTCATTTTAATTTCGAATTCTTCTCTTGCTTTTTTAAGTGCATCAATATTTGGATTGACATTTGCACCATCAACTTCCACTAAGTTTTGAAAGTTTTCTGGCACTTTGTTGTTTTGATTTTCCATTTAGAAATCTCCTCTATGATTTGTTAATTAGTTGTTGATCGACAATCTCAAAATGTTTTCCTTGGAATGGCACGTTCTGTCTTATGCTCTTTCTTATAAAGTATCTCGACATTCCCGTATTTTTTTCAGCATCTGCTTCATTAAGGTATACTTTTCCCGATATTTTTTCGCGTATTTGCCTATATGGTATGATAGCGTTTAAGTCATATTCTTTTTTTAGAACTTCAAAGTCGGTTCCTTTTTTGTAGAATGAAAAGTAATAACCATTCACCGGGACTCGTTTTTTCAAAGACTTTGACACATTGTAAATTGATAGCCCTGTTTGGTCTGAAGCGTCCGTCATGTTGTGATAGATAGAACCGGTCTGAAGGTCTACAATTTTTTTTCCGCGTTCATTTTTTGAGTTAATTCGTTTTTTTGTTGCTCTCTGCGGGGACATTCTCACATATCCTTTTGAAAAGTTTTTTGGTACAGCATCTCCTTTTCGAATTTTAATATTAAATTCTCCATTAGTATACCACGTGAAAGACTTTTTTGCTAATTGGAGTCTCTCATATTCCCGAGACGTTTTAATTTCCCCGTTTTTAGAAATTTTTAAGAAGTCTCTTTGAATCTCTGGTGAAGGTTGCACAGAGGCAAGAATCATCTTTTGAATGAAGATTGCTCTATGAGGTCTTTTCCACGTTTTGGCGTTTAGTGTTTCTAATGCTTCTAACCAGTCCATTGTAGTTAGTTAAAGATACACTCACTCTATCTTTTAATTTTAGAACTTTTCGTTTCAATAAGAACTAGCTAGAGAAAGGAGATTTTTTTTTATGGCAGATAACTTTTTTCCAGGACCACCTGGACATCACATTCCCGGACCTAATTCTTTTGGAAGACCTCATGGACGACATGAAGAAGTGAGAAATCTTAACCAATATACGGGATATTTTACTACACCTGAAGGGGACTTTCCCGTTTCAGTTGTTGCAGACTCAATTAAAGAGGCTGCTAAAATTCTAGCTATGCCTGGCGTTTTTGGAGAAGGTGTAAATGAGCCGACAACTATCAAGTTCGTTAAGGGTAAAATTGCGGTCACTATTCCGGTTCGAACAATTGGCTTTAGAGTCGTTATTGATCCAGTTAGCGCAGTAGAAAGTGGCGCTTATGCTACACCCTCACATGCTGACGTTAAGAACGGAACTGAAGTTATATTTACAGCTCATGAGCCATTTGGATGGAAATTTGAAGGATGGTATAAAGGCGACCAACTTATTTCAACTGAAAAAGTTACAACTATCGAAGTGTATGATCCCTATTCTTCTTTAATTCAATATCGAGCTGTCTATGAGCCAGCATTTGAATGGAGAAATGGAAGATACCTCGAGCTAGGACACGGATGGTATTTTGACTTTAAGTTTGACGGCTGGTCTAATTATGTTGGCAAGCTAGTTCTTCATCAAAGATATAATAACGATACGCCTGCAACAGACTATCATTTTGTTATAACTAATTTTGATGAAGTTGAGGGGACGATAAAAGTTGAACAAGATGCTTCCGTTGTACAAGACGAAACGGGAGGCTTTACTGGAAAACTTGAGCACTCTCCTGTAGGGTATACTCTCACTTTTGAAACAGGTATAGAAGCTTTAGGTATTTCTGAAGATCAAGTACTTTCATTAAAATGGGTAGCTGACCAAACTTACAGCTAATTTCAAAAAGGTTGGAAGGAGAAATCCTTCCAACTAACTATTTATGGATATTCAATCTTATTTACTAAAAGCTGATGAAGAAGAAATTCTTCAAACATGGTATGCTTGCGGACAGGTTGTCGTTAACAAAGACACTAAGTACTATTCGAAAGGAAGCATAGTTCGTGTTGACGCGTCTGATGGAGACTGGCTTTCCTCTGCACCACTACATAATACTATCCTCTATGTAGCAGCTAACTACGCTGTAGACAATAAAAATAAATTCCCAATAGATTGGTCTGTTATGGGCGTTGATGATATTAATGGTATTTATACCGCCTTAGAAGGAGTCACCGTCCCTTATTTTGTCGTGCTCGGAGCAAAGTGGAACTCTGGCCTTATGCCTGAGAAAGATTTTATCCCTTATTCTTCTAAAAATATCTCAATAGATTCTGGAGATATCCTTATCTCAGATGATGAATTAGAAACGATTCTTACAGTCATTGGATTTCCATTAGTAATGTTCAATGAGACCGAATTAGCTAAAAATGAAATACTTAAGTATTGCATAAAACCGGCAATGCAAAGGTATTTTACTTTTAGGCCAATTATAGAAGAAGTCCCTGGAAACATGGTCGCTCGTGGTGTCGAATTTTTAGTACCTTTTCCTAAAGATGCCTATGCATGTATTCCATATTATAGCACACCCGGTGGTGGAAGAGGTGGTGTGAGCACAGGATCTCCATTTGCATTTTATAATGAACAAGTCACCATGGGTGGAACCGGGCTTGGTGGTGGTCGCTTTGGAAAAGGAATTAAATATCACGGAAAGCAAGTACCTGGATATGTTGGCCTAGGTTGGCAAAATGGTATGCTAGATCAATTGGCCGTTAATCAAGGATATATGAATTTCTTTAGAAGGGAAAAATATACTAGAAAGAAAATTGATGGAAAGCTATATGCTTATGGCTTTAGTACTATTGGCGGCAATCTTAATTTTAAGTGGCTTAAAGAGAGTAAAGATTGGGACGATATAAAATATGAAGACCTCGAGCCTATAGCACGACCAATGGCAAGAATAGAAGTATTAAGAAATTTTGGCTTGCTTAGGTCTTTCGTTAAAACGGATATAGCTGGCCAATTAGACCCGACCATTTTATTAAATATGGCGGAAACTTTAGAAACGAAAGTCACATCCATAATAAACTCAGTTGGCTTAACTGGTCAATTAGCTATTATGAGAGGCGGCGGTTAATTGAACGCTATCCCACACTAAGATGTGGGATATTCCGAGCTCATCTTTCAAGTTATGCTAGTCTCAACTGAGATTTTGTTTCTGCCCTCTTGTTTAGACCGGTACAACGCAAGGTCTGCACGCTCTATCGCATCTTTGTAGTTATCTTGGTATGAAGAAAGCCCACCTGAAATCGTAACTTTCTGGACCTCATTTTCAGTATTTTCCACAGCCACACGCACTCTTTCAGCTATTTGTTTAGCCTCAGCTCTTTCCGTTCTAAGCATTATAATGAGGAATTCTTCACCGCCGTATCTAATGAAAATGTCGTCTTTTCGAAGGTTAGACTTAATTGTGTGAGCAGTGCTTTTGAGAACAAGGTCTCCAGCCGCGTGACCGTGAACATCATTAATGACTTTGAAAAAGTCGATGTCTACTAATAAAAGTTGAACTTTTTCTCCAAGAGAAGAAACGAATCTATAAGAATCTTTCTCAATCAGTGTGTTCAGTATATTTCTATTATAGGCCTTTGTGAGAAAGTCGACCATCGACATTTGCATGAGCTCTTTTTTAGTATTGTAGTGGTCTTTAAATGCTAAAGACAATACGATTTGCAGCACAATTGTCCCCATGATACATGGTATTCCTAAAGAGAGCATTATGTCTACTCGTTCATAATGATTAAATAGATGAGAGGATAAAATATTAAAAATAATCATTGAATGAAAGAATACGCTCAACCTAAAAGAAGCCGCAAAACTGAAAACCACAAACATAAAGTGCATAATTATGAAGCCTTCTTGAGCATGAGACTTATCAGGAAGATACACAATAGCCCAAATTGTACACCACATTATTCCATGAGCGAGCAAATACGTGAGAGAAACGACTATTTTATAGTTATTCGTTTTCTTAGTAATAAATATATATAATATTAACGGAAGAATGATAAAAGTTCGTGGCAAAAGTGTATTCCAAGAAAAAGCTCCCACAATCTGACAATCCGATATGAAATAGAAAATGGAGGTCACTGCGATAATAATGGCTCCAAATGAGTTCACTTTTTTATAATAATCGAATTTAGCTTGATTAAATTTTTCAAGTTCTTCGCCTTTTAATTTTAAAAAATAATACACCTTTGCTCCTTCTTATCAATTAGTTGACTGCTATTAATTAATTAAGGCTATTCCTACTGTAGGCCTAGTTCTCTTAAAGGATTTTTTCCTTTTTAAAGGTGATTTAGAATAGAAAAATAATCTGAGAGAACTAAAATGACAATTTTAAGAATTTTGTCAAATTGAAGTTGCTATTAATTAATTATTTTCCAGAAATTAATTATGGATATTCCTACTGTAGGCCAGTTCTCTCAAAGGATTTTTTCCTTTTTAAAGGTGATTTAGAATAGAAAAATTTTAATAGAGAACTGGACGTTAATTATGACAATTTTAAGAATTTTGTCAATTTGAAGTTGCTATTAATTACGGCTATTCCTACTGTAGACCAGTTCTCTTAAAGGATTTTTTCCTTTTTAAAGGTGATTTAGAATAGAAAAATAATCTGAGAGAACTAGCTTTTTCTTTCTTAGTCCAGGATGTTAATCTCATGACATGAAAAAACTCTTAAAAAAAGAAAAGGTCTATGTCATCATAGCAGTCTTAAATATTTTAATCCTTGTTGTATCTTTTTTCTTTTTGTTTTTAAGCTCACGGAAAATTGAGCTTTCAGAACAGAAAATGTACAAAACGGAAAAGTTATTAAACTATTATGAATACACAATCAAAGAGATGAGTGTAGACTCTCAAGAACTCGCGTATTTTCAATTTATAGAAAATGTTATCTTTAGTATTTTTTCTGAGAATAGGGATGCTTATAATGATTTAAGTCCTTACCAAATAAGGGAGTTAATATCTTCTTTACTAAAATACTCTGAAAAACACGAAATGAGCCCTTTTCTCCCACTTGCAGTAGTTCTTGTTAACACTGACACAGTACAGCTAAAAAACGGCGACTCATATATCGAAAGTGACATTGGAGAAAAAAGCTTATTCAAAATGACGGACTACCAAGCTTCCCAGATCTATAAAAAATACGGTGAAGAAGTAAACCTGAATTGGCACAAGTCAATTGACGAAAGTGTTCGTCTCTGGACACTTTTGTTTACGCATAACTTAGAAAAAGTCTCGCAAGGCGAAGTCACCAATTTGGCTATCAAAGAAGCTCTTTATTTAATAAGAAAAGACTTAATAAAAGAGGAGCTTTCCTTTATAGAAAATGATGCGCAGCTCGAATCTTATATAAGACTGAAGCCATCTAAAGACTTAGAAAATGTTAAGAAAACGATATCAAAATTTGAGAGCTTAAAAAAAGATTTTCAACAATATGTTCACTCAATCAACTAGAAAGGAAAAACGCACCACGTGATTAAACTTAAATCTTTGCAGTTAGAAAATTTTATGAATATTAAGTCGGCGAAATTCGACTTTGACCATAATGTTATTATTATAAGCGGAAAGTCCGGCCAAGGGAAAAGCGCCGTATTTGATGCAATTTCTTTATGCTTATCTCGAAAAAAGCGGTCGAACTCGTATGCCGATTATGTAAGACAAGGGTGCTCTCACGCTAAAGTTTTGCTGGACGCATTCATTAATGGTGAACCCGTCATATTTGATCTTCAAATTAATTTATATCGAGGCACTCCATTTCAAATGGACCTCACGTATAAAGGTGAAATATTTAAAAACGCAGAGGCCGAGTCTGTTATAAAATCTTTTGACATAGACTATTTTAATGATATTATATTTTCGATGCAGTCGGATGATTTTAAGGACATCACTCAGCTGAGCCCAACTCAAAGGTCGAACTATTTACAGCGCCTCTTAAACTTTGACTTTATTGATGAGAAAGAAATAATCTCTAAGGCTAATGAAGAATATTCGATTCGAATCAAGGATCTCGAAACGGAAATTTCATTAAAGAAACGCTTTATTGAGAAAGAACGTGAAAGTGAAGAAAAAGAAATAGAAATACTTTTAAAAGAAAAAGACATTGAAAATTTTCAAAACGAAATTGATGTTCACCGTAAAACGATTGAAGCATATCAAGAACAACAAAAGGAAATGACTAAAATAAATACCGAGGTCTCTATTCTTAAAAATGCTTTGTTAGAACAAAATATTAAGAAAAATGAAACTTTGAATGCTATAGCCAGAATTGAAGAATATAAAAGAATTCATAAAGATGCTGAAACGCGTTTTCTTGAGCTCACAAAGAAAATTCGTGAAGTCGAATCTAATCACAAGATCGAAATGATAGACCTTGAAAAGTTAGAAAAAGATAAAGAAGTACTTCTAGCTGAGCTCAGAGAAAAAGATAGACGCTTCCTTTTCTTAAGTGAATCTCGGAAGGAATATGAAAAATATTATAAGCTCATACAAGAAGAAAAATGCCCGACCTGTGGACAAGACACTATTGAATTAGGCGAGACTCATTTAGAAAAATTCTTAAAAGATAGTGATGACTTAAAAGACGCATCTTTATTAGAAGTTCTCGGCATTGAAAAAGAAGAAGACCCTTCTTTAGAAAAAGTTCTCGAAGTTTTAAAAGACAAAATAGAGGTCGAACATAATTTGAGGTCTAATCTTCAGAGTGAGCTCGCTTTGGTTACGTCTTCTATAAATAAAAAAGAGCGCAAACGAATTATATTAGAAAGTCAACAGGAATCTTTGAAAGTTGAAAAAGATGAAGTAGAGAAAAAAATCAACTCTAAAGAAGTAAATTTCGAGGAACTTTTGGAGCTAAATAAAACTATAAAAGAATTAGAAAAGTCTATTGCACTTACTTCAGCTGAAATCTCAGAAAAAGAACTTTTTCTAAAAGAGAATTCAAAAACGGAAGACATTGGAGCTCTTTCTGAGAAGATATTAAAAATTAATACAGCCATCAATGACTATTATTCTGACATAAAAATGAACGAAGAAATAAAAAAGAGGAACGCCAATAGACTATTAAATATTAAAAATTTTGAAAAAGAAATTGAAGCGTTCTCAAAGGAGTTGACTTCAGTTAGAATAGAAAAAACGACCTATGAAGAAGCTTTTGCTATTTTAGACAAAACGCTTCCAATTTATATGATCGTTAAGACGGCGGCCATTTTACAAAAAGAAATGAACTCATTCATTCAGTCTGTATTTCCATCTTATGAGGTTCAATTACAAAATTCTAAAAAAGGTTGTGAGTTTTTCTATACGAAAGATAAGTCAATAGTTGACCAGCCTAAGAAAAGGATGAACAGTTGGCTTAACTCTAAAATGAGTTCTGGTTTTGAGAAGGCTTTATTAACGACTGCGTTCAAAGTATCTTTAGCTCAACTTTATGGTATAAATATTTTTATAGGTGACGAAGTTGATGGAGCAGCGGATGCAGAATCTAGCGAACAATTTTTTGAAATGCTCACTTCTAATACGACATTTAACCAGCTCTTTTTGATATCACATAAAAAATCTATTTGTAGACTTATTCTAGATACGGTGTCAGACAGCGTGGTGTACACAGTTGAGAATGGACAGTTTTCATTGTTGGAAAATGTAGATTAGAGCTAACTAAATAACGATATTTGAGAGTGGGAGTCCACTCTCATCAAGGAGAATATTTTGAAAAAACCAGCATTTCTTCTAGGGGATGTGGACTCTTTTTTTTGTTAATCTAATCCTATGGAAAAAATCACACTTCCGAATGGGTATGAATGGGTTGATACAAACGACCCTCAATTCGTTCGTGCACTTAAACTGGCCTTAGAATCTCGAGACAACTTATTTATTCAAGGCAAAGCTGGCGTTGGAAAAAGTCTTCTTATAAAACTAATTGCATCACTTCGAAAGAATATCATCGTTCTTTCAACGACTGGCACTACAGCCATGGAATTATCAACCGAATCTATTGCAGCTCAAACTTTGCATAGTTTTTTTATGCTCCCACCTGTTCCAATTTTTAGTGAAAATGACTTCATCCGCATGTATAAAACGAGAAAGTTTTTAAATGCAGCTGAAGTTATAATCATAGATGAAGCGAGTATGATGAGCAACTATTTGTTCGATACTATTTGCAATAAAATAATCTATAACAGAAAAGATGGCCAAATACCTCAATTAGTCTTGTTAGGAGATGTGATGCAGCTTCCTCCCGTTATTGGAAATGATCCTATTGTTAAAGCAATGTATCAAAAAGAATACGGTGGGAAATGCATGTTTTTTAACTCTCATTATTTCAAAAACTTAAAATTTAGAACTATCCATTTGAGAAAATCTTTTAGGCAAGCCGACCAAGAGTTTGCAAATAGATTATTCGAAATTGGCTATAATGACCACACAAAAGAAACGCTCGACTATTTTAATCAAAACGTAATGAGCCTACCTGCTTTCGAAAAAAAGTTTCAACAATTTATGTACATGACACCTACAAATAAAATGGTTGACTCTATAAATAATGCATACATAAACCAGCTCACTGGAGAGTCGATGACATATGAAGCTGAGATGTCATCATCTTTTCCGGCTTCAAAAAAACCTTCTTCAGACCGGATCGAAATAAAAATTGGCGCCCAGGTGATGTGCACAACTAATGGACCTGATGCAAAAGCTGGCGGCCAAGGATACACGAACGGAATGATTGGTGAAGTTGTTCACTTAGAACCAGAATGCGTCACAATTCAATTAGCTAATGGATCCATTCGACATGTTGGAAAAACGACTATGAATGTATATGATATTAGCTTAGATGAAAATGGGGATATTACTTATACAACAAAAGACTGGTATCGACAAATAGATTGTAAAGTTGCGAAAGGTATTACGATACATAAAAGTCAAGGAAAAACATTTGATGCCGCATATATAGCTCTGCAAGGCTGGGTGCCAGAAGGGCTTACATATGTCGCACTTAGCCGGCTCAAGTCTTTTGATGGCTTCGGACTAAGTCGTCCTCTAAAAGAGTCGGATATTAAAATTAATGAAGAGGCTTTCAAGTTCTTAGTTGAGCCACCAGAGGTTGTTCGACGGCCTCTTTAGCCGGTCAAAGTTAATCTAAAAACAAAGAAAAGGAGACTTAAACTATATATGCACGAAGAAAAAACGGTCGAATTTAATGATTGGTACATTATTGATACACCTAAAACGTTAGATGAGGTGTATGGCCAAGATACGATAGTAAATCACTTCAAAAATAAACAGAGAGATCAAAAATTTGATAAGTCTACAATGCTTGTTGGCCAGTATGGCTCAGGAAAAACGGTCTTAGCTAAAATTTTAGCTAAATCAATTGCCTGCAAAAATACGAATGATAAGGGTGAGCCTTGTGATAATTGTCCAACATGCAATGCGGTAAACAATGAAACTTATAATAGAGATGTAGTCTATATGAACGGAACAAACATGTCGGCCGCTGATGTAGATAAAATCTTAAACAATTGTTTCGTTACTCCAGCAACTAAAGATAGAGCAAAAGTATTTATTTGTGATGAGACCCAAGGATTTTCACCTGCAGCAATTGAAAGATTTCTTATAGAAACGGCGAGTCCAAAGAAAGGATTTTTCTTTATTTTTACAGCAATGTCGAAGCTTCAAGGAAAAAACCCTGGCGCACTTCAATCTCGGTGTAAACAATGGAAAATGAAAATACCACAAGCTGAAGAAATTTATCCATTTCTCGGCTCGATTGTGCTCAAGAAAAAATTGCAGCTGCCTAAAGAATTTTTGACGGAAGGGCTTCAGTTTATTTCGGAGAATTGTAATCTTAGTTATCGACAGGCTCTTCAAATGCTACAGCAATGTGTTGAAGGTGAAATTTTTACAGTTGAAAAAATTAAAGAGACTTTTGACGTTGTAAGCTATGATGATGCGTGCAAAATACTAACACACTTGTCTCATGGAGTACGAGATAAGCTCGTGTTCGAAACGGTGACTGGTCAGGACTATCAAGAGAAGTTGCCATTGCTCTTAATGGTGATGGGAAATGCGGCGGCTTATGCTGCGTTCGGAGATGCCTATATTGATAGCCATGAAAAGTGGAAATGGAAACAGCCGGCAGAAATTGCAAACGGCCCGCACTTTCAAAAGCTTTGTGACACATTTGATAATTTAGCTACTAAAGCTTATATCAAACGAGGTGAATGGCTTATGGCTTTATCTCGATTTTTGCTAGAGGTGAATGAAGAAGCTCCTGCGGGAGTATCAAAATTAGACAGTGGGCGGCCTCCCGTTGCCGAAGAACCTAAAAAAGTTGTAAGACGAAAAACGATGTAGCTTGCTAACTAATTCTAAAAGGAGACCTTAATGAAAAGAAATATATTTAGTTTCCCTGAAGAGGGTGATGAAGACTCTCTTTGGTGGGGACGATATTTTGTTCAAACAAGAAGATTTGATGAAGGTCCTGTAGAGTTGTTACGGCTTGCTCAAAAACAGGCGAGGCCTTCTTTCAATGAGGTACATTCCACTAAAGATGAAGCGGAATCGGCCGCACTACATCATTTTAGACCTCATGCGAAACCTGGTGAACTCTACAACAAATATGTGATTTTTCCATGCAACTATAGAGGCGAAATAGATGAAGAAAAGGCTTTAGAAGAAATCAAAAAAGAAGAAGAAGACCTCTTCAATTCGATCTATGAAGATAGGCTAGCGAGAAGCTTCGCCGATTAAATGTGAACCTAGATTTCTGGAAAAAAACGGGACAGATTCGTCCGTTTAAAACTGTTGAACAATTTGAAAAATTCGAAGAAGACTTAATGAAGCTTCCGAGCTTAAAGTCTTTTACGAATACGCCGCTTAAGAAATCGACTATTAGGCGAGGTGTGAATATTCAATCTGAGAAGTTTGACAGCTTTTTTGAATTTATTTTTATTACATATAAAAGAAAAATAGAGTTTGCTCATGTGGAACGAAACTGTAAAAGCCAGTTTTTATTCTATACTGATGCTAAAGGAAAATCCCGAAAATTTTACCCAGACTTTATTGTCAATGGAATGTTTTATGAAGTGAAAGGCCAATTCCGTGAAAACGATAGACGAAAAATGGAGCAGTGCGTGGAAGTTACGTGGGTTTTTAAAGAAGACATACAAAAGATGGAGGCGGAATTAGATTCCGCTTTCGGAAAATCTTGGAGGTCTGAATTCATAGACACTTAGGCCAAGAAAAATGCTCGGTCTTGAGAATATCCGCAATCACATTCAAAGGTTCTATCCCAAAGCTTCATGTTATCGTGGTAGGTTCCACAATTTGTACATACTTTTGTAGTTGGATCCATTTGATTGCTCCTTTTAGTACCGCATGAAGAAGTTTAGCTGAATGTTTTTTGGTCTGTTTTCGTCTGCAGTGGGGACACTTTTTGAAGCATCAAAGTTTAATCGCCTCATTGCGTCTCCCAATGTACCTTCCCAAGATCGGATTCTTGATCCGCCTCCCCACCACAATGCACCTGAGGCTGTCATTGACACTCCGTCATCGGCAAGAACATTTTGTGCCCAGCCCGTGATGTTGCGAATCGCATCACTTTGATACGTACCTACACTAGTTCCTGCTCGTGTAAAAACGCCTCCGTCATAGCCAAAGTTTAGCGTAATTAGCTTTCCATTTTCCCAATCTGCATCTGCACTCGTTCCCCTTGCACTTGATAACTTTATAACATTATTTGTTGTCGTGGTTGCCGCCAAACTCCAAAGAGCCTTATATAGTGGCTTGTACTTAATGTCTCTATATGTTCCCTCAATTCCGATTGATTTATTCATGCACGAGATATACCCCTCTGGCTCTGTCGATAGTATCGACTGGATAACCGTACCCATTGGAACATCAATTATTATCGTTATATCAGCCGTACCGTCAAAGTCAACGCCGTTTATTTTTCGTGCTGTTGCAAGTTTTGTTGCTGTTGTTGCGTTACCAATAATATCTGTATTTATTTTTGGTGTCCCTGAGTACGTAATACCATCTGTATCTTTCCATCTAAACGCACCCGTCTGTGTAATCAATTTAACTGGTGTAAAACCACTTGTTGTCCCAAACGGAGCCGGAGCATAATCTAATTTATCCATTGTTATAGAAAAATTTGACGATGAACTGTAAAGTAAAGTAACAAAGAGTGCACACTCCCATACAGCGTTAGTTTGTAGGTATACATATCCATTTGCATCTAAGGCTACAGCTAGGTTTGCCTGTCCTATTACGGATTGTCCAAGATTGAATA
>Ga0209719_1003238_pt1 | contig 15167 bp, 10 predicted proteins | sample AD_JPNAS2_MetaG_FD_184421 | JGI IMG/M metagenome (GOLD analysis project Ga0209719, IMG submission 184421) | Active sludge microbial communities of municipal wastewater-treating anaerobic digesters from Japan - AD_JPNAS2_MetaG (SPAdes) (version 2) | ecosystem: Engineered > Bioreactor > Anaerobic...
TCCATCTAAGTAGAATAAGTATTCTAACTCTAACTTTTCTAAAGATACGTTATTTAGATTAGTATCTTTAATTGCATAAGTAAACTTAAAGTCATTACCAGAACCTACTAAGAATTTCTCAGTACCAGTTAATGGTTTTAAATATTTTCTATCGGGTGATAGGCTATTTGTTTCATATTTAAACTTAGTATAGGCTTCACCTAAACTAAATTGACTAAAGTCCTTTACAATCTTAGCTAGATATAACTTGGCAACATCTTCTCCTGGCTTTTTAATTGTCATTTGGAAATCACCAATTAAACCTAAGTTAGTTTTAATTACAGGAGCATTAGTTCCTTCTTTAAAACTTAAACTTACAATATCTGCGTTCTGTACAATATTAATTTCATAACCTTCAGGGAAGTTATATGTCATATTTTCATATAAAATATAACGTTGTGAAGGTGCTCCTAAAATTGTAACATCTTCTAGAATATAATGATCATAAGCCATTGAAGAATCTGGTGTAATATCAGCATCTACTTCAATAATATAAGCATCTGAATATGGACTATTTAGAGTATTTAAGTTATCTCCTAATGCTCTTACAGTTAGTCTATTAGTACCAATTGCGATTAATTCTGAGAAGAATGAATCTAAACTTGATACTTCTAACGTAAATTCAAAACCAGAGATACTAAAATCACTAATTAGAACTTCTTCATATAAATGATTAATAAACAAACCAAAACCTAATGGCAAATTACCATCAATTTGCGATGGATTTAAATTAATTTTAATTCGAATTATTTCTTCACCTGGCAATTTTTGAACACTTATTATTACTGGTTTTGTAAAAGGAGTAAGTGCTCTAAACTTTGCAAAGATTTTCTTTTCACCAGTTCCAGTATGTAAAACAGAGAATTTCATATCATTTGGATCTGTAATCGGAACTTCCAAGCCTTGATCTAAATAATACCAATATTCAAAAACATATCCTGGAGCTTGTAAGTGCCATAGTGGTGAACTAGCTTCAAATAGCAAACCATCTTCACCATAATCAGCCTTATCAAAGACAGCTATTGTACTACCATTAACTACAAATGTAAGTAATGTTTTACTTGTATTTATATAACGAGCATAAATAGTTACATTTTCTCTTAAGAAACTAAGGTTAGTTCTTTCCCAAGTTGCAATATATCCAGGTTGAACAACTATTTCTGGCCATGGAAGAGTATTATCTCCACCATTTTCTGTAAATGCTAGAGACTGTCCATAGAAAATCGCATATGAACCAAAGGAAATCATATTACCACTTAAATCTCCATTTTCAAATCCCATAAAGTTAATTGTAACTACAATTCTTTCATAGTAAATCTCTAAGTTAATAATGTCTTCAATTGCAAATGTTTGATTACTATCTAAGTATTCAACACCATTATTAATCATCTTCACAAAACGATAACCTGGAATTGCTTGATATGGCTTTACGTAAGTACCATATTGGTATCTTTCTTTTGTAACCATCGTTCTTGATACTTCTAATGGAGTATCTCCAGCTACATAATTAATAATCTCTTTTTCTAATCTTACAACTTTATATCTTAAGTTAATGTTTTGGTTATTGTATTGTAAGTAAACTGTTAAGTCATTTGGAGGCATTAAGCTATTATTTGTATATTCATTACCATCTGCATCTTGATAACCCATATAAGCCTTACCAACATAGTCAATTCTAATAAGCATTGACATCTTATCTCCCCATTTTAAAACATGAGGTGTAGGAAGATAGTTTGGATCATTAATATAGTTAGTGTTAACTACTGTTAACTCATAACTTACTCTTTCAAAATAAACTTTTAAAGTTAAACTTCCATCCCCTAAAACAACGCCAGTTAAAAGATTATTTTCATGTTCTTTAAACTGATAATGTTCAATAGTTCTTAAATCAGTTACAGATAAAGTTACTGTACTTTCAGTTAAAGCTTGATTTACTTGATCTAAATTAGGAGTATAAATATACTCACCATTTTCATTTTCTAAATAATATTCAACATTATAATCTACTTCTACTGGAACCCAAGTTGCTTCAACTTCGATTGATGTATCTGGCATTACAGTAGGAAGTGCGGGATTCCAGCCATTAAATGCATAACCTGTCTTTGTAGGTTCTAAAGGCGTAATCGCTGTTCCTGGCTCTTGAGAAATTAAAGTTGTAGATAAAGTTCCACCATTTAACTTCAAAGTAATTACTGGCCAAATACTATAATCTGCATATAAATCAAGATTATTAGCTGGCATCTTAGTTTGAGTAAACTCATTTAAGAATGTATTATCATCAGTAAACCAACCTACAAACGATACACCATCTTTTGAAGGTAGTGGTAAACTAATTATACTATTATATTCAAATGTTAGAAGAGTATTTTCAACTGTTCCTCCGTTTGGATGTAAGGTAATTGTATAAGAATTAATATTCCAAGATGCTTTTATCGTCATGTTATTAGCTGGCATCGTATTAGGGATTACTTGATCCCATGAAGCAAAACTATAACCTGTTTTTGTAGGGTTTGTTGGGGTTGTAATTTCAGTACCATAATCTTGGTAGATTGATTCTACCGGTGTTCCACCATTAGAATCAAAAGTAATCTTATACTTATTTACCGTAAACCTTGCACTTACAGTAATATCTTCTAAATATAAATACACTGTCTCATTCTTTATTTCTTGTTCATTATAAAACCAACCTATAAAAGTATGACCAGTTTTTGATGTTACTTCTAAAATCCCGCTATCATTAACTGGTAAGCCATAAGTAACATCTTTTGCTTCCCCAAAAGGTGCGCCATCAACTTCATCTACACTTCGAAGACTAGGATTAAGGTTGTCGATAATACTATGTAATTCCTTATCAAGAAGTCTATTATTTACCTCATATGTAGCATAAATTCTAAATGCAAAAGGTGTACACTCCGTTGTATTTAATTGTTTAACTCTCTCCTCAACATTATCTGCATATCCTATTTTAACATACTCTTCAAATGAAGGGTTTGTTAGAATATAAATATAACCAGTTGTGTTTTTCTTCATAATACCTCCTATTTTTATAACTATCTGTCCTTTTAAAATTTCTACTAATATAGAAATATAAGTACACTATAAATCTAATATCATTATAATTTTAAAAAACATTTATTGCAACAAAATTTCAGTTTTTGTTCTAAATCTATATTTTTATGATACAATATTTTTATAAAGGAGAAATAAATATGAAAATAATTAACACAAACAATGCACCCAAAGCAATAGGCCCTTATAGTCAAGGAATTCTAGCTGGTAACACACTATATGTTTCAGGTCAAATCCCAGTAGATTTAGAAACAGGAAAGAATATTGATGACATCTACAAAGCAACTACAAAAGCTTTAGAATACATACTAGCAATAGTTAATGAAGCAGGATTAGAAAAAGAAAATATTGTTAAATGTTGTGTATTCTTAAAAGATTTAAATGACTTTGAAGTTATGAATAAAGCATATGCTGATTTCTTCAAAGAGCATAAACCTGCAAGAGTTGCCTTAGAAGTTTCAAAATTACCTAAAGATGTAGTTGTAGAAATTGATTGTATTGCAGTAAAATAAAAATATATTTTATAACAAAAAATGGCTTATTTATTAAGCCATTTTTTATTGTGATCTTTATATCCTACCACTTATCAATCAAACTATATAAATAAACATTTTTATATAGCTTCTCTTTTCCAACTTGTTCTTCAATCAAAAATCCTTTATCAACTAACAAATTCAAATATTTAGAAGCTGTATTTCTAGAGATACCTAAAGCATCTCTAAAATACTCATTTTTAGTATAAAAATCATAAAATAGATAATTCATAAGCTTTTCCGAATAAATACTAGGACACTTTTCTTTTATCTTCTCTGTTGCTTCTTTCATTAAAGTTAAAAAGTTATTAATGAAACTAATAGTAAAGTTAGAAGTTTCTTCAACTCCTTTAATCATATAAAGTAAATAATCTTTAATATTCTTATCATCTTTTCTTATACCACTTAAATGCTTGTAGTATTCACTTTTAGTTTTGTTTATGTATTTAGATAAATACAATATTGGAAGATCAATTTGTTTTTTTAGTATTAAATACAAAATATTCAAAACACGGCCAGTTCTTCCATTGCCATCATGAAATGGATGAATTGACTCAAATTGATAGTGAATCATTGCCATTTTTAAAATTGGATCTATTTCATGCATTTCTGGATAGTTAATATATTTTTCCAAATTATTCATATACTCCAATATTTCTTTTTCTGATTGAGGCGGGGTATGAAGAATTTCTTTTGTTTTTGTGTTCATAATAACAGTCCCTGGTATTTTTCTAATCCCACCAACGTTAGGTTCTATTATTGAATGTATATTTACAATCATGTTTGTAGAAATAAATCCTTTTTCTTTAAGATCTGAATAACCTTTTAAAATAGCCTGGCGATAGTTTACTACTTCTTTTGTATTTGCATCTTGATTTTTTAATGTAATTTCTCTAAAGATCTCATCAAAAGTAGTTACAATATTTTCAATAGAGCTTGACTCTTTTGCTTCACCTAATATAATTGCATTCAAAATAATCTTAGGATTAGGCAATAAATTAATTAAGCCATTTAAATTCCCAAGTTCATACTTAGCATTAACTAACGCTTTTAAAATTTCTGGATCTTCGTAGTTAAATTTTATTGGTAATTTGTGCATGTTTTTACCTCCTGCCCAAATTATAGCATTTTTTGTGCACGTTGTCAATATATGCCCAATTTAATTTGCAAGATATAAATTAAAAACAGTTTAAGACTATAATGCCTTAAACTGCTTTATTTATTACTTACAAAAGTTAGAAGCAACTAACTTATATAAAGTCCTAACTCCTACTCCAGTAGATCCAGCTGCATAATATCTCTTAGCATTGCCATAAGATGTACTAGCTATATCTAAGTGTACAAAAGGAAGTCCTTCAGAAAAATGTTCTAGAAAAATACCAGCTGTAATTGTACCAGCTCCTCCAGGAATTGAGTTTCTTAAATCTGCAAACTCACCCTTAATAGCTTCTTTTAATGTGTCAGTTATTGGTAGTCTCCAGCTTGGTTCCCCAACATGTTCACCAGCTTCAAATACTTGCTTATAAAACTCATCATTATTTGAAATAGCACCAGTAATATCAGAACCCAAAGCTACACCGACTGATCCAGTTAATGTAGAAAGTTCAATAATGTGTGTAGAGTTTAGTTTAGTTGCTGCATAATAAATAGTATCAGCTAAAGTTAATCTACCTTCTGCGTCAGTACTACCAATTTCAATTGTAGAACCTTTCATTGATGAGATAATATCTCCATTTTTATAAGCATGACCGCTAACTAAGTTCTCAACTAATCCCGTAACAGCAACAACATTAGCCTTTAATTTCATATCAGAAATAGCTTTAATTGCACCTACTACTGCAGCTGAACCTGCCATATCACTAAACATATCAAACATACTTCTTCCAGGTTTAATATCATATCCACCTGAATCATAAGTTAATCCTTTCCCTACAAAAGTAATATGTTTATCAGTTTCACTATTACCAAAGTATTTCATAACAACAAATCTCGGATCCCTATCACTTCCTGAACCAACTGCAAGTAGTGCATGCATTCCAAGTTCTTCAATTTGTTTTTTATCATATACTTCTACTTTAACTTTACTACCTTTAAATAATTTTACAATTTCGTTTGCATAACTTTCAGGATATAAATCAATTGCTCTTGTATTTACAAAATCTCTAGTAACATTTATTCCATTTAATACTATTTCAAATTCCTTTATTTTGTCTTTTAAAGCTTTAGGTGCATTTAAAAGTGATAGTTCTACTTCAAATTCTTCAGCTTTCTTAGTCTTATATTTTTCAAAGTTATAATTACTAAATAATAAACCTTGAACTAAAAACAAAGCTAATTTAGGATCTTCTTCTTTACAATCTAAATTAATTTTACTTACCTTTTCTTGAGTTAATTTTTTTGCTAAATTAAAACCTGCGGTTCTTACCTTTTCATGGCATCCTTCTAAGCCTTTCTCTAAAGCAAGATAAACTACTCCCTCTCTATCTAAGTTTACATTTACGAAAACTTCTCCTTGTTTACCATTAAATAACTTCTTTTCTAAAAGAAGCTCTAATTCTTTTGATTTTGCTTTGCCTTCTAAATCTAAAACTAATTTAGTATTAAATTTGTTATCATATGTTATTTTAATCATATTCTTCCTCCTTATTAAATATTATATCATATTAAAATTTTATTTTCATTAATTATAATCTATTCTAAAATAATCTAAATATTTTTTAAATTTATCTTGTGCCGAAAGACAAGTGTCTATTAAATATCCTCTTTCATTTTTCCATTCTTTTAATCCTCTATAATAAAACAATTTAAAACTTTCATCAATAATGAATGGAACAATATTATATTTCAAACATTCCTTAAACATTATTAATCTTCCAACTCTTCCATTACCATCTTGAAAAGGATGAATCGCTTCAAATTTATAATGAAATTCTAATATTTCTTCTAGTGTTTTGTTTTCTAAAGAATTATACCATTCTATTAAAGACATAATTTCTTTTGAAACATCTTCTGGCTTAGTTGTTTCTAAACCGCCAACTTCATTTGGCACCTTTTTATAATCTCCAATTGCAAACCAACTTTTTCTACTATCTGAAGTTCCACTTTTTAGAATTAAATGAAGTTCTTTAATTAAACTTTCAGTTATATTAAAGTTAGCTTTATCAATAATTAAATCAACACATCTAAAGTGATTAACAGTTTCCACAATATCATCAACATTAGTAACTTCTTTTTCTAATCCAATTGTATTAGTTTCATAAATATATCTTGTTTGATCATGCGTTAACGTACTTCCCTCAATATGGTTAGAATTATATGTTAATTCTATTTGGATTTTATGGTAGATACCACCTTTAAGTTTAGCTTCTTTTTCTTTTTTCAATATTTCAAGAAGCGTATTCTTAATAGTTCTCGTTCCTTTTCTTTCAGGTTTTATTGCATTTTCAGGAATCAGCCATGTTTTTCCATTAAGGTATGCGCCTAAAACCCTTCCTTGTTTGCAATAGTTTCGCACACTTCTTTCAGATAATCCCCATTTTTTTGCAGTTTCTGATACGCTTAAATATTTCATATCAAGACCTCCTATACATAAATATTATATCACACTATCGGCAATATATCAATACTTTTTATATTATTTTTAGTTGTATTTTGCCGATAACAAAAAAAGCTTAATAAAAGCTTTTTTTATATTTGTATCATTTAACTAAAAATTATCACTAAGTTTAAGAGAAACTTTATCAATAGATATAATATAAATAAAATTAAAGTTATTATAACCTATCTAACTGTTTAGCGTAAATAATATTTCCATAATATTCTTTTAATCGATATGCCATAGGATCAATTCTAAAAATATACCCAAAAATATCTTTTTTAATATGAGCACCGCCAAATATTCCCATTACTTTTTCATTATTTAAGCTATCAAATTCTCTAATAAAATTTTGCGTCATCATTTCTTCACGATATTCCATATCAAAATCATTATAAAATCTAATACCTTGATTTATAGATTCTAAAGTTAACCTATATTCTTCACTATCCTTTAAACCATTTTCTTGTAAATAATTTAGATAAAACTCTCCAGCTCGATCGTGTTGATGCCCAACATCAATTCCATGAAAAATAGTTTCCGGACAATTTATTTTAATCTGAACATAGAAATTTCTAACTGCTGGATCATAAGAAAAAGATCCTTCCCATCCTTCGTATAAATAATCTAAATAATAATCATCTTCTGCTTGCATCCATAAATTTAAAATCCCACTATCAAAATAAGAACTTTCAATAAACAAATGTCTCATACCATGATTATGGTAAAAATCATACCAAAGTTCTAATTCTCGATTAATAATCTTTTTATCACCATGTGTTTCACCATACAAATAAATTGAATAATCTCTATTTTTAGGTGGGTTGTTTTCTATAAAACTTCTAATAGAAGCTGCCATAGATACTAATGTAATAGCAGCTATAATACATAGCAATAATATCCTTTTAAAGAAACTAATTCTATATAGAGAAGTTACTTGTTTCATTTTAATACCCCTTAACACTTTAATTATATTATGAGTATTATATCATTTTTATCTTAAGTATTCATTAAAAAACTGTAAAAAGTTATAGTTTTAACTTCTAACAGTTTTATTTTAATTAGTTAATTTATGCCTTTTTTATTTCATCTTGGCAAGTTCAACTGCTATTTTAGCAGCTAAAGTAGCATTATTATAAACTAATGCTAAATTTGCTTCTAAACTTTTATTACCTGTTAATTCTTTTATTTTAGCAAGTAAATACGGTGTAGTTTCTTTACCTTTAATATTTTGTTCTTTCGCTTCTTCAAGTGCTTTTTCAATAGTTTTACTAATTAATTTAGGATCCAGACTATATTCTTCTGGAATTGGATTAGCTACAACTATTCCCCCATAAGTAACACGCCATTTACTATCAATTACTTTCGCAATTTCTTTTGAACTATCTAATCTATAAGTTACATCAAATTCACTACTACTTGTAAAGAAAGCTGGTAATTTATCTGTTTTATAACCAATAACTTCAACTCCCTTAGTTTCTAAGTATTCTAAAGTTAAACCTAAATCTAAAATTGATTTAGCTCCAGCACATACAACTGCTACATTAAGATTAGCCAGTTCTTCTAAATCTCGAGAAATATCAAAAGTGGTATTGGCCTCACGATGCACTCCGCCTATTCCACCAGTTGCAAATACTTCTATTCCTACCATATCTGCTATAATCATCGTTCCAGAAACAGTAGTTGCACCAGTTAAACCTTGGGAAATACAATAACCAAAATCTCTTTTACTTACTTTTAAAACTCCTTTACTTCTAGCAAGATGCAATAATTCATCTTCTTCTAATCCAACTTTAATACTACCATTAATAATAGCGATTGTTGCTGGTACTGCTCCTTCTTTTCTAATCAAATCTTCTACTTTTTTTGCCATTTCATAATTTTCAGGATATGGCATACCGTGAGAAATAATAGTAGACTCTAAAGCTACAACTGCTCTACCTTCTTCTAAAGCTTCTAAAACTTCCTTTTTAATGTCTATTTTCATATTTTTTTACCACACTTTCTAATAAATTTATATTTAGTTTTTTATTATTTGATTCTTTTGCTTGTAAAGTAATACTAGCTAAAGCATTACCATATTTTAATTCATCTAATCCTTTTGCTTTCGCATAAATAACACCTGAGTAAAAAGCATCACCTGCTCCGGTTGTTGTAAGGACATCAGTTTTTAATGCAGGTAAATGATAGATTTTATTTTCCTTCATTAAATAACTTCCTCTACTTCCATCAGTTAAATAAACCTCTTTTACTCCTTGGTTTTTAATATTAATTAAAATGTCTTCAATAGCATTGCTTTCTAAATTATCAACTAGAGCTATAGCTTCCATTTTGTTACATTTTATCGCTGTTAATTTGTTTAAAAAATCTTTAAATTTAGTAACTTTATTAACTGATATTGCCTCAGCATAGATTGGAATCTTTACATTATCACAAATATATTTAATAGCATCTTTAGATAAATTGCTATCAATAACTAATAAATCATAATTACCAAAATTAATGTTTTCTTTCATAAAATCAATATCTAGTTCATCGATAGCTTTCATATCATTAATACCCAGTTCTAAATCTTTATTGTTGTTAAATATTGCTAAGTATTTAGGCATATTAAGTTTTGATCTTTTAACAATCAATTTTATTCCTAATTCTTTTAAATATTCTTCCGCAATCTTTCCATAATAATCACTACCTATAACAGTAGCAAAACTAACATCTAAATTTAATCTACTTAAGTTCTCTACAATATTTTTCCCTACACCACCAATAGAAGTTTCAACACTACCTATATTTGAATCAAAAGGAATAATTTTGTTTTTTGAAACGGCATTTATATCAATATTAGTACCACCAACTATTAATATTTTCATACTTAAACCTCACATTATATTATAACATTTATTTACGTTACTTTAAAGAAAAAGTAGTTTTCAAATAAAAAGAATAATACAAAAAATATTATTCTTATTTTAAATTATGAGTTTGGTTTTCTTGAATTTTTAAAAAATACTGATATAATAAAGATGAATAGACGATAAGTAATATCGATCAAAGGAAGAGAGGAAAATAATGAAGAAAAAAACTTACTTTTTGCTAATGATTCCATTTTTACTATTTTCATTAGTAAGTTGTACTAAAAACTATGACTTTACAATTGATGTGCCAGCTGAAATAACAGTTGGTCAATCTGTTGTTTTAAAGTCTTCAACTAAAGTATTATGGTCAGTTGATAATCAAACATTGGCAAGTATTGATGGCGATACTCTAACCGCTTTAAAAGAAGGTACCGTTGTTCTAACAGCCAAAAATGCTAAAAAAGAAAGCAAACAATTAACCGCAAACATCTTAATTAAGAAAAAAACAAATACAGTCTATGAAATCACATATCAATTAGATGGCGGTACTTTACCAGAAAATGCACCACTAACTTATGAGGAAACTGTAGGGCTTGATACACTACCTATTCCAACAAAAGAAAATTACAAGTTTATCGGTTGGTATTTAAATTCTGAAAAGGTAAATATAATTTCAACAACTCAAACAGGCGACATTATTCTTGTGGCAGTTTATGAGCGTGAAGGTCAAAATTATAATATTACCTATGAATTAGATGGTGGTACTTTACCAGAAAATGCGCCAACAACCTATACAGAAACAATTGGTCTTGAAGAACTACCTATACCAACAAAACAAAACTACAAATTTATTGGTTGGTATTTAAATTCTGAAAAGGTAGATATGATTTCACCAACTCAAACAGGCGATATTATTCTTGTGGCGATTTATGAACCTATAGGTCAAAATTATAATATTAACTATGAATTAGATGGCGGTACTTTACCAGAAAATGCGCCAACAACCTATATAGAAACAATTGGAATTGAAGAACTACCTATACCAACAAAAGAAAACTATGAATTCGCTGGTTGGTATTTATCCACTATCTCAATGGCTCAATATACAAGTATAGATAGTACATCAAAAGGAGATATCAAGTTTATTGCACGATGGACACCACTTATAAATGAAAATGAAATTGTCTTACCTGAAGCACCATATCATTTTACCAAAATCAAGAAAGTTGAACATAGTAGTGGTAACGGCACCTATGTATATCAACCTGATTTTCAAGGTGTTGGCGTTTCTTCAACCAGTGTCCTTCAATATGATTGGCATTCAAGTAATGAATCGGTTGCAACAATATCAATCTATTCATCAATCACTGCTCGAAGTGCTGGATTTGCTATTATCACAGCCGTTTCTAAAACTGATTCAAACATTATTATAAACTGTATCATCCAAGTTAGTAGTGATGGTATTACTTGCGTTACTGAAGCAGAAGCCAATAACCACATAGTGCATACAGTGACATTTGTTGATAAAGATGATAACATCATCGCAATTAAACATGTTGTAGATGGTAACTATGTACATTTACCAACTCCACCTGTTTATGAAGGCTTAAGATTTATAGGCTGGAGTCACGATAACTACAATATTAAATATGACTTAACTATAAAAGCTCAATATGATGAAGGTATTAATCCATATGTAGGCAAGAAAATTGCTATTCTAGGTGACAGCATTTCAACATATCAAGGTTATGTACCAGCTGGTTATCCAACATTCTACCCTTATCCAACAGGGGATGTTAATGATGTTAATCAAACATGGTGGATGCAAATGGTGAATACCGTAGGAGCAAAATTATTTGTCAATAATTCTTATTCAGGTAGTACTGTTGCAACTAGTAATGTGTCTGCAACACAACACGATACACGTTTAGCTACATTATTAATAGGACAAGAACATCCTGATGTCATTATTATTTATATGGGTTCTAATGATTGTGGGTCACCTTATGTTACATTTGAACAGTTTAAAGCTGCTTATAAAGTGATGATTGATAAAATCAAAATTTTAACACCAAGTGCTGAAATTATTTTAGCAACATTACCAAGTTCATCACTTTATACTGATAGTGATCGTGCTCAATATAATGAAGCAATTAATGAATATGCAACTTTATATGATCTTAAAATCATTGATTTAGCATCTATTGATTTGAAACCAGATTTATTAGACTCAGCTCATCCAGCAAAATCAGGAATGCTGAAAATAGCTAATAAGGCAATTGAAACATTAATAGGCGGTAGAAATATTCCATCATTAACACTAAGTGGTGAGACTCAACTATTGATTGGTCAAGAAACCACATTAGAAGTTATTAAACAACATATTGAATCACCCGTTAGTTTTACATCAAGTGACGAAACAATTGCAACAGTAACAAGCGAAGGTGTTGTCAAAGGATTAAAAGAGGGTGTTGTTGAAATTACTGCAACTTGTGGTGATTTAAATGAAACAATAACAATCACAGTGATGGTTCAATCTTATGAAGTGACGTATGACTTTAATGGTGGTTATTCACCAGAGTTATTCATTGCTAACAAAGGAGATGCCGTTTCGTTAAGTATAAACAACTATAATTATAATAATGGTGCGTTTTGGAGTGGAAGATACACTTCAGACATCTTTATTGGTACTAGCAGCTACGATCCAAAAGCCACGTTCTCTGATCGTATATATATCCAAAAGAATGAGGAAACTGGCCTTTATGAAATTGTATCATTCCTTCAGTCAGGCGCATCTTCATGGCCTACTGGTGCAGAATTTGTGATTACAATTTCACATTCATATAGTGGTTATAACTCTAAAATTAGTCCTATCACGCAAACATTAAGCGTCGGAAAAATCGTTGTATTTTCTGATGATATCGAATCTATTAGTGAAACTCACCCAGTAGATGTATATTTCTTTGATCAAGTTCCTACAGCGAATACAATGACTACTTTGGTATCCATTAACGATGAATTAATTTCCCCTCGCTATTTAGGTTATAGTTTCTTAGGCTGGTTTGATAATGAAGATACTAAATATAGTCATGGCTCTGAATTAACTAAGGCAATCACTCTAACAGCTAAATGGGAATAACGGTTCATTTATAAGATAAAAATAACTATAAGAAAAATCTCTTTCATGAAATCCATAGAAAGAGATTTTTTTGTTGCATTTATTTCTATCCGCTAGCAAGAAAAAAGGTTTGACATTGTATCAAACCTATGCATTCAATATGGCTTTGATTACCTATTTTGATACAATTACGCACCCTTAGGTAATTTTACGCACCCTTGATGGTAAATCACGCACCCTTGAGTATTAATCACGCACCCCTAAGAGGTAATCGTGCACCCCTGCTTAGAACGATTCACCTCTTTTTGTAATTGTTCTAACGAATTAAATGTAATACTTTTCGCTTCGTATGATAAATGACTAATTGCATCTAATAATTTTAATTTGCTTTTTACATTTTCTTGATAAATCAATCTTTACTTATCACCTAAAATAGTATCATTTGCTTTATACAAATATTCTATAATAAACAAAACACAATTATGCATTTTATCTATATATAAGTAACGATATTTTTTAGGGCTTGACTCTGTTATCAAAATGATGTAAGAAGCTAATTTTTTTGAATTAGTTATAATTTTAAGTTCACTTTTTCTCATTATTTCTTCTTTTCTTTTAAAATGGCCGGGCTTTAAAGCAGCAAGCTGCTTTTGATTAAGCCCGGATTGATTGTTAGTTTGCTTTGCAAACTAACCGATTTTGATAGCTGGGCGGGCGCCGTAAGAATATTTGACGTTGTCGGTGACGATGTAGTGGATGCCATTGCTACCCACACCGTACGCGCTGGTAGAAATGCTGTCGTCCGGGCTGCGAAGCCACCAAGAACCGTTTCCATAATTACTGTATGATGTATCCATATATGCACCTACTGCTCTTGCATAATCGGTTGTGATAGATGTAGCTTTATATCCATAGGTTGATGATCTTGCTTCTTGAGACGATAGTAAATACACTTTATCCATTGTGTTATTTGAGAAGTATCGATTGGTTGACGTTCCTGTTGTTGATGCACTATTATCAACTAGGGTTGTTAAGATATTACCTTTTTCTGGGCTTGAGAATGCTTTGTTGTAAAAGGCATTATTTAGCCATTTTCTGATTGTTGAATGTTCATAGTTGTTTGCATATATTGTTTTACCGTCAATAGTTCTTGTAGATGATGAAGTATAGAATACTTGCTTATCAATGATGTATTCTGATAGCAATGGATATGTTCCATCAGCCTCTTCTAGTACTCTCCATTTGATTGGCTCTACTTTAAAGTAATAGGTTTGACCATATTGAATAGTTGAACCATTTATAAATTTGTAACCAGTTTCATTACGATGTGCTGCAACCACTTTCGCATATTCTTCTCCTTCAAATTCATAATATCCATTTGCGTTTGTTGAAGTATTAATGATTTAAAACCATTAATAAAGTAGATCCTATTTGTTACAACAATAACAATTGTCATTAATAACATTAAAATACTTCTTGTTAGTAAATTATTATCCCCTGCAATAATATTAGGTAAAGGTATTTTAAGCATCTCTCCCATGGCTAGATACATTAAAGGAATCATGATAATTAAAGAGAAAATAAATCTGTTTCTTAAATCTTTAATTTTTTCTACTTGATAGTCTTCATCCTTTTTATTATCAGTTATCTGTAATTTATATCCAGAGCTCTTAATTGTTTTTACTAATTTCGTTTCATCAAATTTTTCATTATATTTAATTTCTAAAGAATTAGTAAGTAAACTAACATTAACTTCTTCAACGCCATTAACTTTTAACGCACTATCTTCTACTGACTTTACACAAGCAGCACAAGTCATGCCTTTTACAATGTACTTATTTGTTTTTGTATTCATAATATACCCCCTATGGGTATGTTCATTATAGCATTTTTTTGTTGTTTGTCTACAAGAATACTTTTTTTAAAAATATTTCTCATATATTATAATAATAAATTAT
>Ga0209719_1003241_pt1 | contig 15162 bp, 10 predicted proteins | sample AD_JPNAS2_MetaG_FD_184421 | JGI IMG/M metagenome (GOLD analysis project Ga0209719, IMG submission 184421) | Active sludge microbial communities of municipal wastewater-treating anaerobic digesters from Japan - AD_JPNAS2_MetaG (SPAdes) (version 2) | ecosystem: Engineered > Bioreactor > Anaerobic...
AGAGCGACTTCCACTTCCACACGATAGGAGCCGCGCCGCTCCGAGTCCACACTCAGAATAACCAGCTGAGGATCCGTTGTGCTGATGCCCGGCAGCGGACCATCCGCCCAGGTCCAGTTGTAGGAAAGCACCGTGGCACCGCCCGAAACGACCGCATTCAGACGCAGGTCTTCGCCTGAGGCAAGCTCGCGGCGGCCGACAATGGACACAACCGGCTTAATCACCTGAATGGCAGGGGCGGAAGCTGAAACCTGGACACGTCCGACAACATTGGCGACCCCCGCCTCGACTATGACCGTATAACTGCCGCCGTCGGCTGCTGCCAGACTCGGTATGCTCAATTCGGCACCGGTTTCACCAGGCAGGGCTACGCCGTTTCTGAGCCAGGCATAAGAGACAGGCGTCAGTTCAGGGCTGCAAACGGCAGTGAACTGAACGCTTTCCCCGGCAAAGAAGCTCGTGCGCACCGGATCAGCGGTGACGGTCACAGTTCCGGGCTCAGTATCGGCGTTAACCGCCATCTCCATATTTTCTGCCAGCCCCATGGCAAACACGGTGTAGACCGACCCGGCGTTTAGCACGATTTGCTCTTGAGGAAGTGCTTTGTTGCTCTTATCGCCGGTTGTGAAACCCAGCGTGTAAATGCCGGGCACCACCTCCGTGTAGCCGGTAACATTTTTAAAGGCTATGTCAGAGAAAAGTGGAGCCGCCGCAGCACCATTCACCTGCCCGGTTAAGGTAAGCGGCTCTGCATCGGGGCTTGCGTTCAGGAAGCGGATGCGTGCGTGGCCTGTCCGGGACATCTCGAGATCATCCCCGACCATCAGAAACTCAGGGTTGATCGCCCGATTCAGCACCACCAGCGTGCTGGTATTGTCCAGATCAAAACTGTCGGACAAAAGCGGAAGCAGGCAGTCACCGCCCTGATGAATCAGACCGAATTCATATTGAAAATCAGGCTGCCAGGCAGAGGCGGCTTCATAGCCGGAAATATCTTTGAAGGCAAGATCTCCAATGAAAGTAGCAGCGTCCTGGCAAATAGCGATCGCTCCCAGATCCGGGCTGGCATGAACGACTCTGACCGGCATGGTAAAGGGCAGCAAATCATCCAGCACTGAGGCAATGAGATCTTCAATATCGCCCAGCAGGTACACGTCATCATAAAAGATGCCGTTCCATTCGTAGTACGAAACATCCTCATCCGGATCCGGGACGAAATCATCAGGGACGTCCAGGGCGGAAAAGGCATCGCCAAAGACTGCTGCCTGCCCCGCATTTAACCCGTACAAAGCAAAAAGATCAATCAGAAAATCCCAGTCCAGAGTCGTCAGAAGAAGTCCTGATTGCAGAGAACTGAAGCTTGCTACGCCAAAAAGCTCCGTCAGCAACGTATCATCGAGCCCCATCGCTGCTGCCACAAAAGCCGCTGTCAAATCGTTTACGAGAGTCGTGCGCAAAAGAGATGTGGGGCTTCCATAAAGTCCTTTAAGAATCAGATACTCTATATCGGCACCCAGTTCGTAAAGCGTGTCCGCCAATTCACCGTAGGTTTTCCCTTCCCACAGTTCCGGGATAACCTGATCCAGAAAAACGCCCGGATCAAGAGGACGGTTACGATACCCGCGGCTGTTGACCGCTATTCTTAACTGATGCCCGACAGCTTTCGCCTGAGGCGCCAAAGCAACGATATCAGCCTCGTTGTCAAAGACAACATCAACGAGATTCCAATACAGGGCAAGATTGGCATCAAAGCCCTCTTTCATGGCCGCCACATCAAGGAGCGGATGCTGCACACCTTCGGGCAAGCAAAGAAGCGTTGTTAAAAGTTCAAATTGGTCTTTATCCGGTATGCCGTCCGAGTTGATATCCCAGGTCGCATAAGGACCTTGAAACATTGCAGGGACATTGTTGATGCCCATACTGGGAAGCATTGCCATCGCCGCAGCAACGGCTTCCCCCCCGCCATTCAGATTTGACTCTCCGAACTCATTCCGGAATTCGCAATCCTGCGCTGACGCAGAAAAAACCAATCCTGTCAATACACAAGTAAACAACGCAACAAACTGGACGTTTCTCACCAGACTATCCTCCTCGGGATTATTATCCACTTTAGGCTACCAAACAGCCGAATCCCATGCTGATAGGTTTTTAACTCAATCTTGTAAGATTACACCATAATCAATTAAAATTCGCAAGCCAAACCAACAAGTTTTGATCGATGTTCTCTTAATAAAACTACTAAACAACAGGGGCTACTTCTTAAAAAGCGCCCGGGTAGGCTGCAAATAAATGGGGAATAGTGAAATTACTATAATTCCCGCCATAACAATCAGTAATATGCTGGCGCTGCTGTAAAGGGGAACGGGCCAGGAAACCTCCACCTCCGTGTTTAATTCAAAAAGATGAATATCACTTTTTTTATCACCCAAAAGAACCCGTGCCTGGAATCGAAGGGTATAAACGCCACTATCCGTCACGTCAAGTGATGAAATTATGAAATTCCTCTCCGACTGATCGGGAACTACCTTGCCGTTTATGCTCCAGGTAAAACCATGATCGCCATCTACAAACTCAAGCAGGGGCGCCTCATGCTCCAGAGTCAGCATTAAAGAATCCCCCACGAGAAAAGCACCGCCGCCCTTTACTTCTGCAAGCCGGATCTGCTCATCGGGATCAGCTGCAAGAAGCGCAAAGTCCGCACAGTCCAGCCCCTTATGCTCAACATAATAGTAATAAGCCTCCCGGTTTGTAACCCCGTCTCCGTTGGCGTCCCCATCCAGGTTTAACGCGGGGACTCCGGACATAATCGCTTTAATCCCGCCCGGCACGGGCGTCATGCCCAGCATAGAAAGGGTATTCAACAGTTCGTCCATTGCATCAAAAGTCTGCTCATCCCCCAGAAGAGCAAAAGCAGCGACAATGCATGACAGAGCACTGGTCAGGTGCGGTGCAAGCATCTTTACGATCGGCCGCAGATCTCCTTTACCCGGCACATTACTCAAAGCGGCAATCAGCAGTTCTTTCGCTTCGAAAACATTCGCCTGAAACTTCTGCGTCGCCTCGGCATAAAGCGGGTGATCCGGATTATTCAGCACGGCAGCAACAACAGCAAGTTCACAGGGCCCGTCCAGAAAGCCGTTTCCGGTAAAAGGTATTTCTTCCGCCGGATTCAGCGGCCCGTTCAGATCACAGGAGATGCATTGCAGGATATCTGCAAACTCGGCAATGCGCGGATCCACATTTGCCTGCACCAGCGGCGCAAGCGAGCAGTATGCCGTATCGAAATAGGCACAGAAATCATAGGTGCCTGCCGGCCATTTTGTAATGGCGCCGCCCGGGATGCTGATATTGATTGAGGGTTGAGGTGCATAAGGCGTGGTACCGGATCCCATCGGTGCGCAGCCTTCAAAGTCGGGTCCGGGCACCGGTTCATGGGCATATGCTGCAGCGCAGAGACCCGCCAAAACAACGAAACTACAGGTTATGCGCAAGAAAACCGTAAGAAAGCCCTCTCCTTTTAACAAGGTGATTCAACCAGTGAAACTATAATAGTTATGAAAGGCAAAAACTGCCGGTAAAAAAAACTACATGGCTTCTTTCACGCCACTGGTTATATTATACATTATACACACGAAAGGTGTTATTTATTCACGGAACACTTAAATTTTGAACTTGATAATGAGCGGACGTAAAGCAGTCGGTGCTCCCCTGCAGGCAGGAGAAACCGGGTCTGTTGAACCTGATACGGACTTGTGAGTAGACTATAGGGCACATGCATTGATTGACGTGTCCCGAGTTTTTGCAATTGCCTAAATGAACGCCCCAGTGGGGTATGAGGATACACCCTATGAATCGATCATCCGGTCAGAAGCCCCAGTCCGGCGGCACACCGTCGCAGCCTAAAAAAGCAGAAAAAGAAGCGGGCCTGTTCTCAAAAATAGGAAACCGTTTTAACACAGCGCTTCAAAACAGTCGCAGCGAAGAAGCGACTCAGCCCGCAGCGGGCCGGCCTGTCCCGGCAAGCGCACCGGCACCGGCGTCCGCCGCTCAGGCATCAGTCAGAAAACCTTCAGAAGAAACAGCTTCCATCCGTACAAAAGGAAACGTGGCATCTATGAAAATGTATATCCCCGAAGGTACAGTAGTTCAGGGCTCAATCAAGGGAAAAACAGAAACAGAAATTCACGGGCGCATTGAAGGCGACGTTTCCGTTGAGGCGCCTCTGTATCTCGGTAAAAATGCGGTGATTACCGGAAATGTTCATGCCGCATCCTGTCAGGTGGACGGCAAAGTTGAAGGCAGCATGAACTGCACGGATGAGCTGGTTCTCAGTGCGGGCAGTGCTCTTGCCGCTGATGCCTCAGCCGGAAAGCAGGTACGTATTTCCGGAAAAATTGAAGGCAACGTAACGACCCCCGGCACGTTGCGCATCGAAGCGGGCGGCGTTGTCAACGGAGATGTTCAGGCACGCGTTTTCTCCATGAGTGAAGGTGCCGTGCTGAACGGCCGTTGCACCATGCGTACCGCACAGCAGGAAACGCTATTTAAGGAAACGGAAAAACCGACTAAAGGCTAAGCGCAATCATGTTCTTTTTTCACCCTGCAGATCTGTTGATGATCCCGGCAATTTTGCTTTCACTGTGGGCACAGATGCGTGTGAAAGGCGCCTACGCCAAATACGCCGCTGTGCGGACACAGTCGGGGCTGACCGGAGCTGAAGTTGCTTCCCGTATCCTCAATGGCGCACGAATCGACAATGTCGCTATTGAACCGATCCCGGGCGAACTGACGGATCATTACGATTCTGAAAAGAAAAAGCTGCGCCTCTCCCAGAGCATCCACTCCGGCAACTCCATCGCCGCCGTGGGCATTGCGGCGCATGAAGCAGGGCACGCGCTTCAGGACGCACAGAACTACGGTCCTATGCGGCTGCGCCACAGTATTTATCCACTGGCATCGCTGGGAAGTTCTCTTGCTTTTCCGCTGATTTTTATCGGGCTTATTTTTAATTTTTCATTTGCAGGGGCACTGATTCAGGCCGGAATACTGCTGTACACGGCAGCGGTTGCCTTTACGCTGATCACGTTGCCCGTTGAGTTTGATGCGAGCCGCCGTGCTGTTGCCATTCTTGCATCCACAGGGCAGTTTTCTCCGGACGAAATGAGAGGGGTTCGCAGGGTGCTGAGTGCAGCGGCACTTACCTATGTCGCTGCAGCGGCGGCTGCTGCCCTGCAGCTGCTTCGCCTGATTCTTATCGCACAAAGGCGCCGATGAACTTATCTGCAGGAAGCACGCCTATGGCATTGCGCTGTCTTATATTGTCCGCACTGCTGCTGGCGCTGCGCTGTCCCGCCGCTCCGCCCGAACAGGTCTTTACTGTCCGCATAAAAGCCTCTGTCGAAGGGGTGGGCCTTTCCGCACGCAAAGCGGCTCTGGAAAAAGCAGAGCGGGAAGCACTGGCCGAAGCGATAGAATCCATTATCGAATCAGCAGACCTGAGCCGCTATCGCGCCATGCTGGATGAAGCGCCCCGCTATATACGGCAGACCCGCGTCCTCCACACTGAAACAGTCGGGCAGAATACAGACCTTGAAGCAGATGTCGTTCTCTTTGAAAGACCGCTTCGGCACGATCTGGCAACGCTCATGCTGCCTCACCTTCCGCAAAAGCCTGCCATCCGTATCCTTTTTGCAGAATCAATCGTCGACGATTCACCGGAGAGCGGGCCTGTTTTTGAAGATGGTGAAAAAATCCTGCGCGAACGTTTTTCCGATTTCGGTTTCACGGTAAAAGGTATCCATGACCTCCTGGATCAATATGACATGGAGTTTCTCGCTCAAGTGACTGGGGGCGAAAGGGAAAGCGGCGCTTCCTTTGCGCGATCCTGTCTGGAAGAGGTGGTTATCGTGGGAGCTTCACAGGTGTTTCAGGAAGCGGTCGCGCCGGGCTCCAACATGCTGCGCAGCCGCGCGGAAACTACTTTGCGTGTTTTTTCAGGGCAGGACGGAAAACTGCAGGATACTTTATACGCCCAGGCCGTTGTACAAAGTGCCGATCCCGCTGAGGGCGCCCTTCAGGCTGTGCAGGACAGCTGTGCCAAACTTGCCGGTGAATGTATCGTCGCCGCCATCCTCAGCGGAAAAGGACAGCTGAACGGACAGCAGGTGATCGTCACCGTCGAACAACCTCAGGAAGAAGAGCGTATTACCTTACTTCTTAATTTTCTCCAGACACTTGAAGGCGTGGATCAGGCCACTCTGCTTTTCTATGCACCCGGACAGGCACGCCTCCGCCTGCTCTACCCGGGCTCCATGGCATCCCTAGCCGACATGCTCACCGGTATCCGGCTACAAGATAAACGGGCGGAAGTAACCCGATGTGTCGGCAGAGAACTGACGCTCAGCCTCTTCTGACCCCCGCTTCGCACAGGATATCTTTACGCTATCTGTTCTTTGCGACTCCGGCATGCCTTTCGCCAACGTACGTGAACCTGAACGCAGCACACTCCCTCAAAAAAAGACCGCAGGAATCCAGGGACTCCTGCGGTCGGAAACTACACGCTCAGTTAGGCATCAGCCTTCTTTTTTGACAGTCAATTTTGTCTCGGGCCGTTCGTACCCTTTTTCTGCATAATCCTGATACTTCGGCGGAATATCCGTCAGCGCATCTTTGGCAAGCCACCTGAGTTTTCCGTCCATCAGGAGCTTCGCCACTTTCACATACTTTTTATTGAAGTTGCAGCGCGCCTGCTTGAAGTTGGCTTTGATCCGGCGTCGTGCTTCACTGCAGAAGAGGTCGACCAGCGCCTGCGGTGTCTGATCTTCAGGATTTTCAGTCAGCAGTTTTTCCGCATAGGCAAGAGAAGCGCACATCACAAAAAGATCTGTGCCGATATCAACGAAGTTGCCGAGAATAATCTGCTCGTACTCCAGTTTGAGCCCGTAAAGCGCCATGGTATGGAAAATTTTCCGCGCCAGTTTTTTGCAGGTCCTGGAGGCAAATTTGAGGTGAGCACGGTTGGCGGCATTCAGTTTTTTAACATTGAAGTTTCTCTTTGCAGGCAGGTAAGTCGTCGGATACCAGGTGCTGTAGAAAGCGAGCAGCTTTGCCACCAGTTTGATGAGGCTGGGTCCGCCGGGCTTCCGTTTGAGAATTGGCATGGCAAGACTGAAATGGGTATCCAGTGCTTCGCGCGCCATGATCAGATGCATGACTTCGGAGGAACCTTCGAAGATGCGACCGATACGCATATCGCGCAGGGCAATTTCTGCTCCCGAGGGTTTTTCGCCGCGCCCGTAAAGAGAAAGCGGGTTCTCATAGCCGCGCCCGCCGCGAATCTGAATATAGTCATCCAGGCACTTCCATACATATTCGGAGCAGAAATATTTCGCCGCAGACGCTTCCAGCCGAATGTCCGCACCCTTATGATCCGCAAAGGCGCAGGTCAGCGAAACCATACTCTGCATGGCAAAGAGGTGTGCCGTGTAGAAAGCGATTTTTTTGGAAATCGACTGGTGCCTGCCCACGGGCTGGCCCCACTGAACACGGGAGGTAGTCCAGTCTTCCAGCTCGCGAATGAACATTTTCAAGGTGCCGATGCCGGCAGCAGGAAGCCCGAGGCGGCCTGTGTTCAGCGTGGTCAGTGCAATTTTCAATCCCTGACCCGGTTTGCCGATCATGTTTTCCGCAGGCACTTTAACGTTTTTGAACGTAAGGGCGCCGTTCGCAATTCCGCGAAGACCCATAAACTGACAGCGACGAACCACTTCAACGCCTTCCCAGTTCATTTCAACGATAAAGGTGGAAATCTGCGGAATAGGCTTGCCGCTTTTGGAGATCTTGTCGGGCGTGCGCGCCATGACCACGATCAGCCCTGTCTTGGGGTCGGTGCCGTTGGTGCACCACAGTTTGTCACCATTCAGCGTGTAGTAGGTGCCGTCTTCGGAAGGCTCGGCCCAGGTGGTCATTTTGGCAGGATCCGAACCGACATCCGGCTCCGTCAGTGCGAAAGCGGAAATTTCCCCTTTGGCAAGGCGGGGCAGAAATTTTTCCTTCTGCTCTTCGGTACCGAAAGTAATGAGCGGCTCAGGCACACCGATGCTCTGGTGCGCGGAAAGATAAGTCACCGTGCTGCCGCAATAGCTGCCCACCATACCCAGTACCCGGGCATAGTTGGAAATGGAAAGACCGAGCCCGCCGTACTTTTTGGGGATCTTCATGCCGAACAGACCGATCTCCGCTAATTTGTCCAGCGCTTCCCTGCTGTACTCACCGGTGCGATCCGTCTCGTACGGATCCACATAGGTTTCCAGTACTTCTTTGACTTTCACCAGAAGGTCATCACCGATTTTCTTGTCTTCCTCTGTTTGCGCCGGGAAGGGGTGCATCAGATCCCAGCCAAAGGTTCCCCGGAACATCTCTGCTGTAAAGCTGCGATATTCCCAGTTTGACTCGCGCGCATCTTCCGCCAGATCCATTGCCAGATCTTTTGCTTTTGTGTCTTCAGCCATGATTACTTCTTCCTTTGTTCTGAAATTGGTTTCCTTACCTACCGTCAAGTATACTCCATTGTATCACGGTTTCAACTATATTACCAGATTTTATTTGCTGAGTCGATCCAAAAACAGCGGGGCTCAGTCGGCCTCGTCCGAGGGGGCGGCACTGTTTTTGGACGCTGTCTCATCCAACCAATGGTACTGTGTGATTTCCTGCCCGCGGCGAACCCGCTCAAGCCGCTGTCCGAGAATCACAACAATATTCGCAAGAAGTTGTGTGGAAACACTCTGGGAAAGCGATTCCGTCAGTGATTTAAAGTCCACCTTCATAATGCTGGAGTGGGCAATGACTCTTGCCGACTCACTGCGCACCTCTCCGCCACGCAAGGCTGTTTCACCAAAGATATCGCCGCGGCGCAGCACGATGGGTTCAGCACCCGGGGCATGCAGCTCAACACAGCCATTCAAAATAATATACATTTCATTACTGAATTCCCCTTTTTCATATACTATCTGCCCGAACTCGTATACCTTGACCTGGCCATGGGAAAAGAACTTGGTGACATCCCGTGCTTCTATCCCATGGAAGAAAGGGATTTTCCGTGCAAGCAATTCATAGGAATTGCGCATGCTCTCCATCATCATTTCCGTGTACTGGCTCACCAGATCCTGCTCGCTCGAAAACGACTTGACAATCTCGTCTGCCCGGTCCTGCGTGTTGGAGAGTTTGAATTTGCTGGTTACCGGCGTGCTTTTAAATTCGGACAGTGCCTGCCCCACCTGATTATCAACGTCAAAAAAGACATGATCCACGAAGCTGTCGTTTATGCTGAAGTTAAGTTCGGAGCTGTGCATCTCGGGCGCCTGTGCCTGAGCAGGGATGACAGGTGCCGCCGGAATAACAGGTCTCGGATCGGCGGGCGGCGGCGATGTATCCGCTGTTTGCGGCGCACCCTCGGTGGAGGTGGGCATCATGTTTTGCGAGACACGTGTCCAGTGCTTGTCCGACTTATCCTGTCGTGGCCCGAAAATACGGGTAGCAACGGTTTCAAAGTCTTTATGTGAACAGAGAATCGGTTTGACACGCAAAGTCGGGCATTGGCGTGCTATTTCAGCACGCGCCTCCTCATTCAGCGGGTTCACCATAGCAACCGTAAGGTTGCGTCCCATTTTATCGATGGCAAGCACGTAATACTTCCAGCAGACTTCTGCGGGAAGCAGGTTCGCCGTATCTTTGTCAACAACATAATCCAGCAGACTCAGATGCGGAATCTGGCAGTACTTGGACAGAAAACCAACCAGATGCGTAGCGGTGACAGCGCCCATATCCGCCAGCGCATCTCCAAAAAATACGCCGTTTTCCTGCTGACGCCGCAAGGCCTCATCCATCTGCGCCGGAGAAGCAACGCCCTGCATCACAAGAACTCCGGGAAGAGAATCCTCTGTCATTTCCTCTGAAGATAACAGGGATTCCTCATCCGGATTTAAAGCCACCGGCTGATCGGAAACGTCTGCATCGCCAGGCTGAAGCACAGGAGAGGGCTCGGCAAGGGGGGCTTCATCGGAAGGCGGGTTGCTTTTTCTTAATTTTGTGGTCAGCCGCTTCGCCAGGGAACTCTGTGGCCGGGCGGACTTCGCCGCATAAGGATTCAGATTGGAATAAAAAGACTTTTCAGATTCCGGGTCTTTTTTATTTTTATTCCAGAACATAAGAACAACCCTTTCGCCACTTTTTCAGAACGCCAAAATCTGATGAATGGCGCTTTCACTCCATATAAAGCAGTTAACAAAATAAACAGGTATCTTGTTTCCTTGTTAACAAGCACGCCGGTCTATACCTGCAAAATTAACCGTATTTCATTATGCACAGCAACATTTGGCGCAGCCGGTGTGCGGTAGCTGCCCGCGCCATACAGTTGCTCAGCAATCAGAGTATATTATAGTAAAATCAGCATAAGAACGCAATACAAGTAAGAAAAGTGACCGATCCAGAGGAAAGTGTGAGTCAAAAGTACAGCCGAAGAAAAACGCGCCTGCGCCGATCCGAATCACAACGGCAACTTGACAAATCCGGGGGCAAAAAGCGTACTATATAGCCTGCCCGCCGGAAATTTCCGGTGCGCATCCCCGTCTTCCTCCTCTTCAAACCCGGACGCTGACCATACAGCCTCCCATTCGAAAGGCAAAACATGTCGGACACACCCTCTTTGCGTATTGCTGTCCTCAAGGGCGGCATGAGCCTGGAGCATGAGATTTCTCTTTTGTCCGCACAAGGTGTTGAGGCGGCTCTGGAAAGCCTCGGGTACGATGTTGTACCGGTGCTGATTACTCGAACAGGCGAATGGCAGGTGGAAGGCAGGAAAAAAGAGCCGGCACTGGACGGCCTCAAAAGGCTGAAAAAGAGCGGTGTAGACTGCGTCTTTCTTGCATTGCACGGAGCAAATGGAGAAGACGGCCGCATTCAGGGAATGCTGGATCTGCTGAACATGCCGTATACGGGATCGGGATGCAGCGCCAGTGCGCTTGCCATGGACAAGCCGCTGGCAAAAACAGTGGTTGCCGCTGCCGGTGTACAGGTGGCACCGCATCTCTGCTTTACGCCGTCCCTGTGGCAGAAAGAAAAGCGGAAACTTCCGACCATAAGCAAAGCCTTGAGTTTCCCCATGGTCGTCAAGGCACCCTGTCAGGGGTCCAGCTGCGGGCTTGCCATTGTTGCCAATGAAAAAGAGCTCGCTCAGGCCATTGAAGAGATTATGCCTATGGAACAGCGGGTCATGGTGGAAAACTTTGTGAAGGGAAGGGAGTTCACCTGCGCTGTTCTGGATCTGATCGGCAGCAATGCGATGGAAGCGCTGGCAGTGACAGAAATCCGGCCGATTACATCCGCCTTTTTTGATTATCATGCCAAGTATACACCCGGCGCAACGGAGGAAATTACCCCGGCTCCTCTCCGTGCGGCGGTGACAAAAGCAATAGGTGTCATGGCGTGCGCTGCACACGCGGCATTGGGCTGCAGCTCCTGGAGTCGCAGCGATTTCATCCTCGGACCGGATGGGCCTGTCTGGCTGGAAGTAAACACGCTTCCCGGGCTTACCCCGACCTCGCTCTTCCCGCAGGCTGCCGCATATCGCGGGATTGACTACAGCAAACTGATTCACCTGCTGATTCTGGATGCACTGGTCAGACGCGGGCACAGCGCTCCCGGCTCCGACGCAGCTTCGCGCACAGCTTCGAGAAAAAAGAAAGCATAAAACTATGCCGATTCCTTTCACAAAAATGCATGGATTGGGCAATGACTACCTGTATATCAACACAGAGATCAGCCCTGTTGAAGACCCGGCGGCACTGTCCCGCGCCATGAGCCATCGTCATCTGGGCGCCGGTGCAGACGGCATCATTCTGGTAATGCCGGGCGATAATAATCCGTTTCGCATGCGTATTTTCAATGCCGACGGAAGTGAAGCAGAAACCTGCGGCAATGGCATCCGCTGCTTTGCAAAATACGTGTACGAAAGAAATATGACGCCCGAAAAAGAGTTTGTTATTGAAACCCTGGCAGGCCCCAACCGCGTCCAACTGTCAGTGGAGGACGGAAAAGTGCTTTCCGTCCGTTCCAATATGGGCAGCCCCCGTTTCGATCGTGCTGAGATCCCTATGACAGGTGCGCCGGGAAAAGTGCTCGAAGAGCCGATTCGCCTTGCTGACGGAAGAGAGTTCCGGGTGACTTGTGCGAATATCGGCAACCCCCATGCCGTCTTTTTCGTGGATGATGCAACAGCAGTCGATTTGACTGATCTGGGGCCTCTGGTGGAGAATCATCCGTCATTTCCGGCGCGCACCAATGTGGAATTTGTGACGGTGCTGGACAGGAATAATATTGTCATGCGCATCTGGGAGCGCGGCAGCGGCATCACCATGGCGAGCGGCAGCGGCTCCTGCGGTGCGGCGCTGGCGTCCATGATTACCGGCAGGGTGGATCGTAAAGTGCAGGTGCATCTTGTCCATGGCGCCCTGGAAATCCACTGGTCGGAAGAAGACAACTGCGTTTATCAGCAGGGCCCCGCCACAGAAGTGTACGAAGGTATCTGGCCTCTTCCCTGAGGAAGAGTTGCGTTTTTTTCGGCGGAGACGGAACCGCTCCATGAATAGGGGCTTCCGCTTTTCGTCTTGTTATTGTAACAATTGGTACAGGCCCCGGAACGGGGTTTCAAACAACAGGTGAAAGGAAAGAATTGATGAAAACCTGGAAACTTGCAAGTGTGTTCGTAATTGCGATGTTGGTATTTGCCGGTACTTTCAGCGCTGAAGCTGCGGAAAAAGGGATCAGTGTTACCGTGACCGGTGAATGCGTGAACCTGCTTAAAGCGGTTGGCGGTGAAAATGCCCCTGAAGCGGACGGCACCTTCGGTGCGCTGAATGCCCTGCAGGTAAAAGAAATCACGGATGCCGACGGAAAGGCCGTGGAAGGCGTTGCCGGAAAACTGCTCCACTTCCTGCCCACAGCATCTGCTTCCTCTCTTTTGGGCGGTGAAGCTGGAAAAACAGTTACTGTAAAAGGACTGCTGTTCAAAGATGCGGCAACCCTTCAGGTCAATGAAGTCGGCGGCGGTGCCGATGCGGGCGGCGACTTTGGCGATGATTGGGATGAAATCGGCATCACCACCATGAGCCAGCAGGCCATCATCTGATCGCGCTGCAACTTTATTTTCCGGACTGACAATAAATCCCCTGCCTGAAACAGTAATCGGGCAGGGGATTTTTAATGGCGGCTGCGGCTCATCAGCCATGAAGAGCGGCGGACACAATCTGCTGCGCTTCGGATACCAGCACCGCAAGATGGGCGTCACTCAGGAAACTTTCAGCATAAATTTTATAAAGATCTTCCGTCCCCGACGGACGGGCGGCAAACCAGCCGTTTTCCGTTGAAACTTTAAGACCGCCCAGAGGCTCTCCATTGCCCGGCGCCCGGGTCAACTTGCTCACAATCGCTTCGCCGGCAAGTTCTGACGCCTGAACGTCTTCCGGAGACAGGGCTTTCAACCGGCTTTTTTCTCCGGCAGTGGCGGGCGCATCGAGGCGGATAAAATAAGGCATGCCGAGGCTGTCGGTCAGCTCATTGAAATAGATGCCCGGGTCTTTGCCTGTGACGGCGGTAATCTCAGCGGCGAGAAGCCCGAGAATCAGCCCGTCTTTGTCTGTTGTCCAGACAGAGCCATCGCGCCGAAGAAAACTGGCGCCCGCACTTTCTTCGCCGCCAAAGCAAAGGGAACCGTCAAACAGCCCGGGAGAAAACCACTTGAACCCCACGGGCACCTCACACAGAGAACGCCCTGCCCGCGCCACAACTCGATCAATGAGGCTGCTGCTCACCAGTGTTTTGCCTACAGCAGCGTGCGGGCTCCATCTGGAGCGGTGGGTAAGAAGATAATCAATAGCAACGGCGAGATAATGGTTGGGGTTCAGCAATCCCCGGGAAGGAGTGACAATGCCGTGCCGGTCGGCGTCCGGATCACTGGCGAAAGCGACATCGTAACGCTCTTTCAGTTCTACAAGCCGCGCCATCGCCCAGGGGCTGGAGCAGTCCATACGGATTTTGCCGTCATGATCAAGAGTCATGAAAGAAAAGGTGTTGTCCAGAACAGGATTGACAATGTCGATATCAAGACCATACACAGCATTGATAGGCTCCCAGTAAGGCAAGGAAGAACCGCCCAGCGGATCAACCGCAAGACGGAGTCCCGCCTCCGCAATCCGTTCCATATTCACCACCTGCCGCAAATCTTCCACATAGGGCGTGATCATGTCGGTTGCAGAGGGCGCTTTGCCCGACAGAGACGCACGGCGCACTTCCTGATTCCCGCCTTCCAGCAGAACATTGGCGCGATCCTGAATCCAGCCGGTCGCCGCCTCATCAGCCGGACCGCCCGTTGGAGGGTTATATTTGATTCCGCCGTCTTCAGGCGGATTATGGGAGGGAGTAATGATGATGCCGTCCGCAAAATGCTCCTGCCTGCCTTTGTTGAAAGAAAGAATGGCGTGAGAAATGACGGGCGTAGGCGTCACGCCCCCGCCTGCCTGCACCTTAACATCCATGCTGTTGCCGGCAAGAACTTCCAGCACTGTTTCCTGTGCAAGTGCTGACAGAAGATGAGTATCCATCCCGACAAACACAGGACCGTCCAGATGCATAAGCCGCCTGTAGTCGCAAATAGCCTGTGCAATCGCCAGCACATGCGCTTCGGTAAAAGAGCCTTTCAGTGAAGAACCTCTGTGCCCGCTGGTACCGAAAGAAACACGCTGCGCCGGATCGGAAAGTTCGGGGAAAATACCATAATAGTGCTTTGCAAGTGCATCGGTATCAATCAGCAAATTACGGGGCACCGCCTTACCTGCCAGAGGTGAGGATGCGCCGGCATCATTCTTACTCATAGCATCTCCTGTACTCGCCTGCCCGGGGAACGCTGCAGTCAAAATGCGCCTCACACGGAAGAAACGCCACAACTTTCATTGTACGATATAATAACACGTTCCGCCAGAAAGCGAATCAAGCCCTCTATAATGTTACCGGAAGCAGATACGTCAAGCCATATAAAATCTTACCAGGATTTCAGTAACCCTGGAGATAGTAATATGGCTGGAGAACGCTTAAAAAATGCATTGAAGAAGT
>Ga0209719_1003245_pt1 | contig 15148 bp, 5 predicted proteins | sample AD_JPNAS2_MetaG_FD_184421 | JGI IMG/M metagenome (GOLD analysis project Ga0209719, IMG submission 184421) | Active sludge microbial communities of municipal wastewater-treating anaerobic digesters from Japan - AD_JPNAS2_MetaG (SPAdes) (version 2) | ecosystem: Engineered > Bioreactor > Anaerobic >...
GTGCTCTCAAGCGCCTGAAGAAGATTATGGATAAGGAAGGCCTGTTGAAGCAGCTTCGCAATAATCGTTATTACGAGAAACCGAGTGAGAAGGCTCGCCGTAAATCGGCACGCGCCCGCATCCGTAATAATTCTCGCAGAGCCATGCGCGAGATGTAAGCGGACAGGGTTGTCACCCAATAAAAAAGCGTTCCGGAAACTTCCGGAACGCTTTTTTATTTCACCTCTCACCTATTACCTATTACTTCTCCCCGAATCGTCTCGGCATCAATCGCGCCTTCGCGCAGAATCTCCAGCGTACCGTCGGGACGGACACGCACCACGCTGCTTGCCACGCCGCCCGGGCAGATTCCGCCGTCAATCACCATGTCGGCTTCGAGCCCGACATCCCGCAGCGCTTCGACAGCGCTGACTGCGGGCATCGCACCGCTCAGGTTGGCGCTGGTCACCCTAAGCGTTCCGCCACATGCTATCAGCAAACGACATGTCGCAGCGTGATCGGGCACACGGAATCCCTCTTCGCGCCCGTCATCACACGTCAGCACCAGCGTCAGCGCACCCGGCCAAAAACGTGTCGCCAGACATCGTGCGGCGGGCGACAACGCCGCTCCGTAGGCAAGCACGGCGGCTAGATCGGCTGCGAGCAACGCGACCGGTTTGCCGGACGGGCGTCCTTTGATCGTACAAATACGCGCTACGGCACCAGCACACGCCGGGTGCGCCGCAATACCGTAAACGGTGTCTGTCGGGATAATCACCACACCGCCCGCTCGTAACAAATCCGCCGCGCGGGCATACACTGAATCAGAATCGCAAGTCACTTTTCAATTCTACGCTTGCATATACCGCAACTTAATCGGCATAATGGGCGTTCTTTTCGGGCGGCTATCTCAGTTGGTTAGAGAGTCTGGTTTACACCCAGAATGTCGGGGGTTCGAGTCCCTCGCCGCCCACCAGTTCTCAACGACGGTCTCGCCCTCATACTCAGCGTAGCCGGATGAGCGTGCCGGTTTCCGCACGGAGTTGCGCCCGTTTATTCGACCAGTCGTAGTACACGAACCATGGTGCCGGCAGGACCGAACCGCTGAATCCCGAGGCCAGCGCGCCGCCCCATGTGGCGATCGTGTAGTGTTTCGACTTGTCCAGATCCTCGGGGTTCGCGACACCGACCACCAAACCATCGAGCACGAGATCGCCATCGGCATGCAACCGACCGCCGTCATCGTCCGGCGTCACGCCGAAGTGGATCTCACCCATGGCCGGCAGCCCGGTATAAGCACCGCGTACGAGCCGCCCTTGCAAGATGCGTGTCGGCCCGGTGTAGGTGTTGTTGCCCGAGAGCGTCAGGGTACCGCTGCCGGTCTTGTTCAGGCCACCATCACCCGTCAGGTTGCCGGAGAGCGTGATACCCCATTTCTGGGTGTCAAAGGTGACCGCCTCCATGCCGTTGCTGATCAGTGTGGCGTTCACTGCGGAAACGAAGTTGGTCGAGGCGCGCACCACCCCGCCCGCGCCGCCGAACTCGGCCAGGTACGGAGCGCCCGTACCGGCTGTGATGCCGTTGCTGCCAACATTCATGACGCCGCCCTCGAACGTCAGCCGGCCGTAACCGGTCGCGTTGTCGCGTGCGTTCACCACCACCTCTGAGGCGAAAATTTCACCACCGGTCTGATGCAGCCATCCCCGCCCGTCCGTCGCGATTGTCAGCCGATGCCCGTTATCGATAATCAGCGTACCATCGCGCAGGTTGTAGACACTATACGCCTGCGGCCAGTGCGCGAGACGCAGGCCGTCGTACTCTCCCGGAAAATTTTTGATGTCTCCGCTCCAGCCATAGGTGCGGACCGTCCCTCCGACCTGCTCCACGACGCTGGTCATGCCGCCACCAACGACACTACTCCCGCTCCCGATGTCGATGAAGTTGGCGGTCAACTGCGCAGTATCGGAGATCGTCAGCAACGCCGTCACGTTAGTCGGATCTACCGGATAGCCAACTGCCGAGGTCCGATCCGACAGAGCAAGCCGATCAAAGGCCGTAAGCGCCGCGCCGTTGGTGAGCGCAAGGCCACCGCACGCCACGCGCACCACGCCGCATGAGGAACTGCTACCACTCAGGATCATCTCACCGCCATAGCGGATGATCAGGCTGCCGCTACCGAAGAAATCGTTGGAACTGACAAAGCTTCCGCTACGGTCGACGTAGAGCGTACTGGTATTGGTGATCGGCCCACATCCGAAAATGCCCGACGCCTGATTCACACGTCCCAGATAGAGCGGCGCTGTGATGACGGTCGCGCCGGAATAGGTGTTGGCATTCCCGGTGAATATCACCGTACCGAGGTTATTGCGCAAAAGCCCGCCAGGCCCTTCGAGCACGCCCGCCAGGTCGACCGTGCCGTAATTCTGTTCGCCCCGGACCGCGATTCTGCCGTTCAGCGTCATGCGTCCTTTCAGCGTGAAGGTGTTAGCCGAGCCACCGGCTGCGACGATCTCGCCGCCGTTGCAGATCAGGTTTTCGGTAACGGTCTGATTACCGTAGGAACGCAACATGCCGCCATTCAGCGTGGTGTCGAAGTCCGCGCCCCCCAACGCAAGTGGATTCATATAGGTGTATCTGCCGGCATTGATGACAATCGGGCAGTTGTTGACTTGAACGCCCACGGCCAGTTCGTTGTCCCCTATTTTTGTGAGCGTGTACCTGTTACCTACCACATTACCGCGGAAGTCGATGCGGCTGAAGCAGCCGATCGTGGTATCGCCGCGCAATGTCGTCGTGCCGCTGAACCCGGAGTTCATGCACCCGGCACCGGTATTGATCAACGCGCCCCGCCCGTCCACCCCCGCGCCCGCAAGTTCCAGGCTTTCGGCACGGTTCCAGTTGTTCGAAAAGGCACCGTAAATATCCAGCGTCGCGCCGTCCTCCACAATCGTCCCGTTGCCAGAACCCGTGGCGCCCAGAACGGTCAGGTTCCACTTGCTCAGCCGGAGCGTACCCTCCGCAACGCGGGTGACGCCCGCATAGGTGTTCGGCGCTGCGAGTTGCAGAATGCCGACCCCGGTCTTCGTGAAGCCCCCATTGCCCGCGAGCGTCTCTTGGATCACCGCTACGGCCGTCGCCGATGTCACGGCGATCTGCGGCGTGCCGTCCAGTGTCAACGTACCATCGGCATCCGCGTCGGCGATCACGTACCCGTTGGTCTCAAAGGTCATGCCCGCCACCGTCACGTCGCCCGACACATCGATGGTCTCGCCGGCCTGTGTCCCGCCCGCGCCGGTGAAGCGCGCCGTGTTGCCGTTCACCCATCCCGCGCCAGCATCCCAGTTGAGTGCTGAGACGCTCCACACTTTGTCCGGACCGCCATCGAGCCACACCTGCTCAGCCGCCAAAAGGGCGCACACGCTGCAGGCCCACACCACGCCGCCAACTGCATATTTCATGACCTAATCCGATCCTTTCATCGTGCTTTTTGACGCACCACACCAACAACTACAGCTTCTGCAGCTCGCGCCGACGCTTGGGCGGCACCCCCAGTAGATCGGCGATCAGCGTCGTCCCATCGGGATTGGCCTCCAGCGTCTCGCGCAGCAGGCGGAAGAGTAGTTTCTTTTCCACGACCGTCATAGTGTCGAAGTTGTCGGAGTAGGCGCGGATCGCAAGGGCGCAACCGTCAAAGCGCTTGCGTGCCGCGCGGTCGGCCTTGTCGGTTGGCTCGCCGTCATACGGATAGACACCGTCGTCGTGCCACTGCTGTACGATTTCGGCGGTCAACTCCTCGCGCCGCTCACGGAAATGACGGCGCAGAACATCGCGCGCGGCGTCCAGAAACGCCACGGTCTCTGGATGCATCTCGTCCAACACCAGCAGATTCTCACTGTGCAAGGCGGCGAACCGAGGGCTCACCAAATAGGCGGTAAAGTTGAAGCCACCGCCCGGACGCACCGCCGCGTCGGTTTCGTGAAGCGCGAAACCGTCACTGTCGCAGAAGACCACTTTACCGCGTCCCTGCTTGGTCTTCCATTCAATGATTTGAAGATCGGCCTTGGCGCCCTCCGAGGATTTCAGATGGTAGAGGCGACTGGCTTGCTGCACGATCACAGGGCTGACCAACAGTCCCTGAAAGTAGATGCGTACGTTGGGATAAGCTTTGAGATAGAGCGCGAAATGCGAGGCGAGCTGCTGCACCACCCAGACGGTATCGAGCAGCGAGCTCTTGCCCTGCCGGATGTCCGTGATCATCACCTCCGTGCCTGTGGCCGGTCCGGGCGATGCCGCCGCAGTCAGCGTGAAGAGACTGGGATCACTGGCCGAGCCCGCCAGCACGAAGGAACGCAGATCGCCGCCAACCTCCAGCGTGGTCCGCCACTCGACCCGGTTGCCGAGCGCGAACGCCTTGAAGCGTCCCCTGCCCTTGCTGCCGTGCAGCACGCGCCCCGAAAGCGGCGTCCGATTCACATCGCGTTTCCACGATCCGCCAAGATTGCCGAAATGCTGATCCGCCTCTAACGCGTTGATACCCTGACCGTCGTCCGCCACCCGAATCGCATCGATGCCACCCAGCGCATTTTGGATGATGTCCACCTTCACATCAAAAGCGTCGGCATCGAGCGCATTCCAGATAAGCTCGGCCAACGCCTGAATCGGAGAGGCCGTACATAACGAGGTGATATGGTCTTTCTGCGCCTGAACATGAATGTTTTTCACAAGCACGGCTCCTTTTCTAGGGCACTGTTTCGACTGACTATAGCGGAAATCGGCACGGATGCCCAGCCGTTTCGGTAGACTACCAATATGCGATTGACTCTTTTCACGGTCTCCAACATAATGAGCGTTGACCGTAGATGTCTGGTTCGCCGCTGGAAAATCCATGAGGTGCTCGTGTGGTTTGTGTAGTACATCGGTTGTTTTTAGGGCGTCTGCCTCAAAAATGTCCCGAAAGGAGTCGTATGAAGTTAGTAGCTCTGCCTTCCGTTTCCACAAACCGCGTTTCCCGCGGAAGGGGTCTCTTGACCCGCTTCTCAGCGCTTGTAACTGTGGCGTTGCTGGCGGTAGGGGCCGCTGCCGCCGAGGCGACATGGACGAACGTCGCGGACGAAACGGCCGGCTGGTACGTCGCCGCCAACTGGGTCGATGCCGGAGGCACCCCGCTTTCCGTCGCACCGACGAATGGCGAGGACGTCACCTTCGCGGCGATCACGAGCCATCCGTTGTACCAGCGCATTTCAACCGGAAAAACGTCAGGGCATGGCAGTGACCCCACAACAAGGTACCTTACGCCCTCCACCGCCGTCGATGTCACGGTCGGCAAGCTGGCCGGGCCGGCCGACCGCACGATCCGTGTGGCCGAAGAGACCGGCGGCAACCAGTCTCAGTTAATCCGCCTCTTCTCTGTGGCAGACCCGAACGGTTTCCTGGGCTTCTGGGAGCCGGGCGACGGCAAGGTGAACCTTGAACTCCGCGCCACCGGGACCTTCGTGCCGGTGATGGCGAACGTCTCTGCCAGCAAGCGTCCGTTTGTCACGGTCCCCAACGGCGGCACGACCGCAGAAATCGCCCGCATACACCAGACCGGCGCGATCCAGAAAAAAGGCGCCGGCTCCCTCGTCGTACGCGAAACGGCCGGCGAGGAGACGCGCTTCTACGTGGACGAAGGCGAAGTCGTGTTTGCGATGGGAGATGCCCCCGTCAATCTGACGGCTCTGCTCGCCGAGGCCATCCTGAACCTTGACGCGAGTGCCGCGGACACGCTCACCTCCTATGTCGATCCGGAAGACGGCCGCACCTGCATCACCAACTGGGCGGACGCAGCAGGGCGGAGCCTCTACGCGCGATGTCCGCTCGAGTACGGGTCCACAGCACAGTATTACCTCCCCTACGTAAGGCCGCCGTTCCTGTGTGTGGACACATCACCCACCGGTCTGCCGCTCGTCGATTTCGGGTCGCTCAGGTATCTTGACGGCACATCGCTCGGCCCCACGAACTGCGCCATGGTCCTGTCGCAGGAGCGGAACGTGCGGGAAGCGTTCTACTTCATCGATGCCCCGGCGGGCTATGTCGCTCGCACGGTTATATGCGGTACCGAGGACTATTCTTTCATGAGTGAAGGCGCGTACATCTTCTGCGAATACTCGGGAACCGGCGGCAAGGTGTGCAACGGCGACATCCGCGTCAACGGCGAGCGCATACGTAACCGAGATCGTTTGGCTCAAGACCTGGTCGGAATGTTCACGTTGAGTGTGGGAACGACTGCCGACGCGCCCATTAAGCAGATCGGCACAAGGCAGTTCTACGCATCGCACACGGGCGGCATGCGCATCGGCGAAATCATCCTTTTCGAGCGTGTTCTCACGCATGCCGAGCGCGCGGCCGTCAACGCATACCTGCGGAAGAAATGGCTGACGGGCGAAGACCCCGCCGACTCGTCCGACGTTTTCCTCGCTTCAGGGACGCGGCTCGGCGTCGCGGCAGGCAAGAAAGCCCATGTCCGGCGCGTTGCGGCCGATGCCGCCCTGGTCAAGATGGGGGCGGGCGAACTCGAACTCGGCTCCGTCCAGCCGGCCTCAACGCCCGTCGAACTCCGCGGCGGCGCGCTAAAGATCAAGGGCTGCGCGTTTCCGGAAGAGATTGACTCCCCCGCTCCCGGTGCCTACGTGTGGCTCGACGCGACCCGCGACGACACGTTCACGACCTCCAATCACGTCGGTGACGGCAAGGTGTATATCGAAGAGTGGCGGGACTGCCGCGCGGGCACAGACGTGAAAGCGACGTGCATCCACAAAACGCCGGGCATGCCGTTCAAGGCGGATGGCCCCGGCGTCGGCAAGCAGGTGGTCGATTTCGGCCGCCGCCTCACGTATACCACCTGCGGCACACAGTCCAGCATGAAGCTGCCAAAGTGGAGCACGGGCTCGCGCGACACGTTCGCCGGGTTCTGCGTGCTCCGCCAGACCGATCTCTCTACGGCAACGGCTCCCGCTTTCGGTCACTCCAACATGGACATGTACAGGTCTGCGTCACAACTGGCGGCGTCGGACTATGTCAACGGCTTCTGCTCCTCCGCCGCATGGACGATCGACGGAAAAGCCGTGAACCCCTGGCTCTACCAGAGCAGACTGCAACAGACGAACCATTTCGTCGTGGTCGCGTTCACCTCGCGGCGTCCGCTCGTCGTGGACGGGCTCGCACAGGACCGCGCGGGCGACAACATCTACACGAACTACTGCGGCAACATACAGATCGGCGAGTACATCCTCTACCACCGTCCGCTTTCCGACGGCGAACGCATCCGGACCGAGGCGTATCTAATGAACAAGTGGCTCGGCAAAACGCACCCTGAAGCCGCGTCCACCGCAAAACTGGAGAAGGTCTCCATCCTTGCGGACGGCACGAGCCTGGGCTCCGACATTCCTCTCGAGGTGGAGCGGCTCGTAGGGGTAATCCCCGGCGACGGCACGTTCACCAAGACAGGCCCGGGGACGTTGACCATTCAGGCTTTCGAAGCCGAGAACCTCCGCTCTCTTACCGTGCAAGACGGCACGCTCTCCTTCACACCCTCTGATATTACGGGTAAGGCCGCGTTCCATTTCGACGCATCGGACGCCGATTCGTTCACGACGTTCCTCACGGACAACGGCGCGACCACGAACGTGCTCAACTGGGCCGACACGCGCGGGAGCGGGCTGACCACCTACTGCCCGATCTCGACGTACGCTCCCGGCCAAAAGAACGGGCAGTTGATCTTCACGCACCCCGTGCTCCGCACGTTTGAGATGCGCCCGGGCATTTTCCGCCCGGCTTTGGATTTCGGCACGTATAGCGGATACTACACCAATAACCAGAACACCAGCTCATCGGGGCTGAGTTTCAGTTACAACGGCACCACAGCCAACGCGAGATTCACCAACATCCGCGAAGCGTTCTCGGTGTTCTCGGATCGCTCCAGCACATCGCGCAACTTTATTTTCTGCGATTCGACCGCCTATCACTACCACCGCAACGGTGCGGAAATCCTCGCGGGCATGACAGATGAGTATGGTCCGCGGGCGGGCGGCACAGTAGACGGCTACCATGCCGTCGACGGTGTAGAAGTACCATATAACTACTCCTTGCCGAGCGGGTTCCACGTGATCAATTTCGCACCGACCAACAACACGGCGATCAGCCGGTTTGCCTATGACCGAACCAGCAACGGCGGTGCTTCGTATATCGCCGAAGCGATCGGCTTTTCGAACGTTCTCTCCGTCGCGCGCCGGAAGTTCATTGAATCGCAACTGATGCACAAGTGGTTCGACACACCTGCGCCGGTGTGGACGAACACGTTGGACGAGGTGACAGTTGCCGACGGCGCCTCTCTGGTGCTGGGCGGGACCGATGCGCTGGCCGTTTCGCGGATTTCCGGCTCGGGCTCGATCACGGCGTCCGCAGTGACGGGGCTGTCAGAACTCTCGTTCACGTCCGATGCGTCAGGCCAGTTCAGCCCGCTCTCCGTGAACGGTGAACTCTCCTTTGCACCAGCGGTTTCCGTCGAGGTTGTTTTTGCGGGGGCGGGCGAACCGGCTTTCGGTGATCACCCGCTGCTCGTTGCGACGAATCTGGGCGAAACGGATGTCCGGGCTTGGACGCTCACGACCAACTTCTCGTCTGCCTATTCGGCATCGCTGATCCGCCAGAACAACACGGTTTTACTGCGGATTATCCCGAAAGGCACCGTCATCTTCCTGCGCTGATCCTCACAGGGGATTGCCCTCGGCGAACAAAGTGATCTGTACACGGGCGTCCGCTTGGTCAGGTTTCTCACACTGGAAAGTGACCTCGTTTGGGCCGTTCTTCAGTAAGGGTACATCTCCCTTCGGAACGACGTCGCAAACGGTTTTCCCGTCCTTGTCGTAAAGCTTGCAGGCACCCTGCTGTTTCAGCTCCAGATACATGCCGGATTCCATCGTGACCGGGAAGGTCAACGTCGCGCCGTTGAGGGTGACGGATGGATTCGTGATCTTTTCCGTGACGATGTCCAGCGCCTTGACCGGCCCCAGTTTGCACGACACGGTCTGGTTCGGCGGAAGGTTGTTGAACCAGAACTCGACGGAGGTGATTTTGTCGTAGGTGGCCCTTCCGGTGTAATGGCTGTAAACGTAGTAGCCGACTGAGGAATTCGGCCAGAGGTAGTCGCTGCTGCGGGTCGATTCCGACTCCACCAACTCGACATATTTCCACCCCTTGAAATCCAGCAGGACGTAGTGGTTGCTCATCCGCCAGTTCGGCAGGCGCGTGAGGAGGCGGACGTTGAGCAGCGCACCGCTGCCGTCGCCGTGGACCCAGACGCCGACCGCCAGCTTGTTCCCCAGATTGAGGGGCGGATCGAAGGTTTTGCCCAGAGAAACATAGGCGCCTTCCCTGACGGCAGCGCCGGTACTGTGCCCGGTAAATTCGACGGCGGCCTCCCCCGTGGCCGGCACAACAAGACCGGCCGGCTTCAGAGCCGCCGTAACCCCGTCGGCTACCTCGCGGACTCGGAACTCCCCGGTGTTCTCCGCATCCAGAAGAACAACGGGAGACGGATCGCGCGCCACGGACACCAGGGCTTCGAGGCGCAGTTTGAGGGGCTGGGCCGCATGCTCATTGTCGATTGTCCATGACGCCGAGGGATGTTGCAGGCCGCACACTTTGTGCTTCTGGTAGGAGACGGGTTTGAAGTTCCAGCGGCCATCCGCTTCGCGGAAAAGTGTAAATTCTTTTCCGACCTGCCGCAGCTTCGCGCGGACGTCATTGCTGAAGTAGTTCTGGTGCCGCAGCTCCTCGTATTGCTTGATCATCGCCAAAAAGTCCCGGTAGACGGGATGCGCCTGCAGCGCGGTTTCGTCAATGAGGCAGTTCAGGGAGAGTCCGGCGTTGTTCCCGATCATTTTGCAGCAAAGGTACTCGATGTCGTCGGAATAGGTCGGTTCCGTTTTCGGCCCGTCCCAAGTCCGCAACCCCCACCAGCCGAACTGGAGGGGCAGGAAGAGCGGGTAGCTCTCCATGAGGGCGTATTTTTCGATCAGCGGCAGGTTCCCGTTCCAATGGCCGTGCTGGTATTCCGAGTTGGCTTTCATGGCGGCGATGTGGATGTCGATGAACCGCTTGTAACCGCGGGTCGCAGAGTCCCAGGCCTGATAGCGGGAACGGTAGAACCACCAGCCGTGCATCATGCCGGCGTATTCCATGCCGACCGGCTTTTTGAGATGCCGGGCGATTTCAAAGACGAACCGGTCGCCGTAATACCAGTAGTTCTCCTCGCCCCACATGTCGCGGATGCCCTCGATGGCGTCGAGATAAAGGCCGTCGAAACCACATTCATTGATCACGTCGGCGGTGTTTTTCGCGATCTCGTCGAAGAGGGGAGAATCCGGGTTCGGGACATACAGGCCGCTCCAGAAGGTGGTCAAAAGTCCCGCGCGCGCCCCGGCCGCATGCGCCGCAACCCGGGTGCCGTGGTATCCGCGCTGGCAGCCAGTAAAGGTGAAAGGCGCCTTGGTGGTGACCCCGTTGTATCTGATGATCTCGTCGCCGATCCGCAAGGTCCGGTTGTTCGTGACCCGATAACCCACGTCGAGTGAAACGCCCGCCGTCGATTCGCGCACCACGATCTCTTTCGCGTCCTCAGAAAGCGGTTCGGCAAGCGTGTACGTCGCGATGGTGTCGAGTTCCGGATGCGGGACCGGTGTGACGTACCGCGACGACGGGGCGATGTAGCATGCGTAGGTGTGCAGGATCGAGGAGATGCCCGCCGCGTGAAGTTTGTCTACGATTTTTTTGAACGACTGCCACTCTTCCGGAAACCTTTTCTTGTCCATTTCAAAGCTGCCGAACAGGAAAAAGTTTTGGCTACCGCCATGGTTGTCGATCTGGTTGAAACCGACGCGTCTACAATCCGCGATCCACTGATCCACGGTTTGCTCCGTCAGGGTTCCAAAATTCATGAGATAGGAGCCGTACCCTTCCTTTGCGGTGAGCGCCCAAGCGCCGCCCTGGTCACTGAACGGAATCTCCGGCGCGGCCTTTGTCAGAACGTCGCGGATGACCGGAAGGATGCGGTTCTGCGGAACTCCGATGAACGCCGCCTTCGCTCCGTTGAGACCGAATTTCTTGTAGCAGGTCGCCCAAAGCTCGGTCTGTAAGGCCGGGAGCTGGTGAACATGCGTGAAGAGATTCAGCTTGAGTGCACAGGCCGCAAAAGGTTCCCAAGGCATGGCCACCAGGCTCAGAGGAACATTCAGGAACGTCAGCGATTCGGGCTCGCCGGACACGGCCTGCACTTCGTAGACAACCCGCCCCTCCTGACTCAACACTTTCACTGCGGCGGACAGGTCCGTATGCGCGAATTGGATGGTGAGAAGCCCCTCCCGCATGGAAACGGCGGAGGGGTAAAAGGTTTTCCCATCCTTTTTCGCATAGGCGCAGTACGAATCCCCGCTTTTGAGGTAGTCGTTCCCCGAAGCCTTGTCGACGAAACGGACGTTCTGGCCCTTGGCCGTGATTTCATAGGAAAAGGTGTCGCATTCAATGATCACATTTTCGGCCGGTCTGGCCTTCGCGGCCATAGCGGAAACATCCGCCGGGAGGAACAGCATGGATACTGTAAACGCTACGACCGAGATACGCGCCCCGGCCACAAAGGAAGGCTTCCCCCTCTTCGTCCTGTTTGTTCTCATACTCGGTTTATCTTCTTTTTTTATGCGTTCACCACCGGTAATAGCGGTACGGATCGTCACCTGCTTCGGGTGTATCGAGGTAATAACTCTTCAGCCACTCCTGCTCCTCGACCTTCGTGAAGCGTTCCGCAAGCGGCGCGTCCAGCGCGGCGCCCAGATTCGCCAGCAGCCGCGCAGCCATGGCGTTCGCACGTCGTTTACTGGTACGCAGATACGGCTTGGCCTGCTCATCAATCAACCACGGCGGCACCTGCCAGAGCACCACGCGCCCCTTGCCGTGCCGGATCACACGCAACGCGCGGCTCGACGTGTCTTTCTCGCTCTCCGGTACCACCAGCGCATCGAACGTGATGTGCCCGTGCCATGCCCAATCGGCGTTGCAGAGTCCGTCCAACTCGGGCGGCCGCTGTTCAATCCGCGTAAACGTGGCGTTCGTCCGCACCGTCGTCACCGGCACCGGACACCACGCCTTCAGTTCATCGCCCGCCAGCCCCAGGCACACAACGTTCAGTCCGCCTTCAACCGCCTTGAAAAGATTCGGCGGTGGCGCGGATGCGCCGGGGCTGACCACGAGCAGGCGTCGTCCCGCGCCGGCCGCCCTACCCCGGACCACGCCGAGCTGCTGCGCGAGCCGCTCGGCCTCGGCACCCAGTACAGCCGTCTCGCGGCAAGCCGTTGTCGGTACGCGGTCCAGATACTCCAGCAGATTGACGACCAGCCGGTCCGCCACCGGATCGTTCTCGGTCCGCCCGGTCACATCCAACTGACAGAAGATCGCGCGGCCGCGTCCCTGCACATGCTCCAGCAGTGCCGCGTATTGCAGATCGAACTCACCGTCCAACAACGCACGCCAATCGCCACGCGCCGGTTTTTCAATCAGTACTGACGCCACCGTGCCGCGGTTGCCGCAGCGCCAGACTCGCGTGTTGGTGAACCCGCACCACGTACCGTGCGGATCATGCGTCTCCGCGGTGGGCAATCCGGTCAGGTACGGCGTCACCAGCGTGCCGGAGCCGCTCCAATCGCGGAATGCGGCCTCGTCCAGTCCGCGCGTCACGGGATGTTCGGCACGCGGGAAGAGGCAACGCGCACCGCGTTCGGTAATGCGGAAACCGAGTCCGCGCTCCAACGTCTCTGCGCGCTGTTCAAAGACCAGTACCCGCAAACCCTCGTTCAGGCGCGTCATCCAAGGTACAGCCGAGCCGTCCAGCGCTTCGCGTCCAATCACGACCAGCGCGTTGGTCGCAGGCGCGTGCGTGCCGTCGAACGGCACGTAGCGTACGCCCAGCCGATCAAAGAGGCGCGCCGTCAGACCGTGCGGGTCCATCAGGTGAACCGGCGCGGTCAGGCGCGGCGGCTGTGTCGGTGCCACGGCATGCAACGCGATTTCATCGACCTGCGTCATGCCGTCCGCGAACTCGAAGATCGCGGTCAGTCGCAGACGCTCGCCGTCCCGGATACGTTTCGGGAAATCAAACGTCACCGGAATAACGGCTTGCCCCCCGACGGCGACCCGCGCATCTCCCTGCCGCTCCATCAGATTCTCGCCCTTGCGCCAGAGCCGCCAAGTCCAAGCCACGTTCTGCTCGCGGCGGCGGTCGTTGAGCATCACCAAGCTTTTACGCACCTTCGCGCCCGGCGTGAAGAGATGGTTTTTGGCGGTCAGGTCCTCTTCCGGCCCCGCGATAAATGCGCAATCCGGCTGGTTCCAGCGCAAAAAGGCCACACCCACTTCGCTTGGCAAAAAGGCGTCACGCGGCCCGAGATCCTGAATATATTGCGAGCCGGGCTGAATGCGGTCCGGCACGATGCCGGGGCACTTGAGCCCTTTGAGCGGCGTCTCGGTCGCGACCTCGGCAGTCGGTGCGATGCGCCGCCAAAAAGTGCCCTGGTCCCACGGCAACATGGCTGACACGCCCCGGACACGGTGGCTGCGCCAGTTGTCATTGGCGAACAGCGTCTGTACGGCGTGGTAATTCTGCGGAAGTGATCGCAGCGGCTGATTGAGGGTACTCCAGCGGAACGGCTTACCCGTGGCCCACAGTCGTTCTTCGTGATCCAACGCGTGGACCGCTGCATCGTTATCGAGATAGGCATCGTCCCCCCAAAATTGCGCCGCGAACTCAGCGGCCCACAGACTCTGAAAAGCTTCGCAGCGCCAGATGAATTGCGGCCCGCGATAACTCGACCAACTCGAAATATGCGGCAGCCCCCACTCCACGAAAAAGAGCGGCTTGACCCCATGCGCGGACCAATGCTCGGTCCAGTCACTGCGTTCCTGTACCGGCGCCCAATTCAGATAACAGTTCACAGTGTGCATGTCGCCGAGGTTGCCGGATTGGTGGTGGTAAACCGGACGCGTGGCATCCAACGATTTGGCGATGGCATCGGTGATGCGCGCCTGCCTACGGTTGCGCGCCCACCAAACGCTTCTGGACGTCTCATCTTCCGGAATCTCGTAGACCCCATCGATCTTCTGCGGGTTCTGGTCACCGTAATAGCCGGTGCAGTTGTGATTCATCGCGTAGAAGATGACCGACGGATGGTTGCGCGCGCGCCGGATCAGCCAAGCGGTCTGTGCACGGTAACGCTCGGCCGTCTCGGGCTTGTCCAGCCGGTAACCGAAATCTTTGAGGTGCGGTAACGTGAAGGCCAGCAGCATGCCGGTCTCGTCGCACGCATCGAGCAGGCCGTCCAGATAGCTAACCGAACCGGGCATAAAATCGTAATTGCCGGCGATAATGGCGTTGAAGCCGTATTCGAACATTCGGCGGCACATCTCGATTGCCGCCGAATGGCTGGCCTTGTCGGCCGCACTGACGGAGGTTGTGTTGTGCAGCGCGCGCAGATGGATCGGCGTGCCATTGAGCAAGAAGTCACGGCCCTCAATGCGGATCTCGCGGAAACCGAAATGCGCTGGCGTCAGGACTTCCACCACCGCACCGGCCTTGTCCAACAGGGAAAGCGTCGCCGTGTAGCGGTGCTGCGGCGTGTCAGTGTCCCAGAGTTTGGCGTCGGGCCACGCCGCGCTGAAACGCAGCACGCCGGCTGCGTCGGGCGCGAGTGCGTCTGACTCAAAACGCTGTACGACCGCCGCGCCGCCGCGCTCGCTGACCTCGGCTCGCAGCCGCCACGGTCCCGCGTCCAGACCGGCGGTTTCCGTCGCGAAGGTCACACGCCGCTCACGCACCGAGGTGATGACATGCACATCTTCAAGGCGCGCTGCGGCCGGCATGGCGGTGAGAAAGAGGTCGCCCGTGATTCCTTTGTGATTGACGCCCGCCTTCTCCGTTACGATCCGGTCGGGGGCCATAAAGGCATTTCGCTCGGCGGTCAGCGGACGCGCCGTGACCAGCAGCGCCAACTCCTGCTCGCGGCCGGGCACGAGATGCCCGGTCAGGTCCACCTCACCGCCGGGGTACCACAACTCGCCGCACGGCCGACCGTCCACGAACACCCGC
>Ga0209719_1003252_pt1 | contig 15131 bp, 10 predicted proteins | sample AD_JPNAS2_MetaG_FD_184421 | JGI IMG/M metagenome (GOLD analysis project Ga0209719, IMG submission 184421) | Active sludge microbial communities of municipal wastewater-treating anaerobic digesters from Japan - AD_JPNAS2_MetaG (SPAdes) (version 2) | ecosystem: Engineered > Bioreactor > Anaerobic...
TTATCATCCGGCCTATCTGCTGAGAAACCCGGCGGCAAAAAAACAGGTCTGGGAGGATGTTCAGTGGATCATGAAAGAAATCGGTCTGCCGGTAGCGTGACCGGATATGAAGGGGCATCAAGATGTTAAAAAAAATCTGTCTCATGTTTATGGCCATTGTCCTGGCCGCGGGGATCGCCGGGGCGGATAGCCAAAGGCCCCTGTTTCGGATAATCAGCCTCGAAGGGGTGATTACCTCTCCTTCGGCCAAATATGTTGCCGACAGTATTGAAGAGGCACAAAAAGAGGGGGCCGAAGGGCTGATTATTCTGCTGGATACACCGGGCGGTCTTGACACAGCCATGCGCGATATTGCCAAGAGCATCCTCAATGCACCCCTGCCGGTAATCGTTTATGTTTATCCTTCCGGTGCGCGTGCCGCGTCGGCGGGAGTGATCATCACCCAGGCGGCGCATATCGCCGCTATGGCGCCGGGAACCAATATCGGCGCTGCTCATCCCGTAGCCATCGGCATCGGGGGGTCGGGCGAAATGGACAAGACCATGTCCGAAAAGGTGGAAAACGACGCAGCGGCATACGCACGCTCCATTGCCAAAACCAGGGGACGCAGCGAAGAATGGGCGGAAAAGGCGGTACGCAAAAGCGAATCCATCACAGCCGATGAGGCGCTGAAGCTGCGGGTAATCGATGTGGTTGCCACGGATATCGAAAAGCTTCTGGCCGCCATAGACCAAAGGGAAGTGACGGTTGCCGGAACCAAAAGAAAGATTTCTACCGTGCACGCGGTAACCGAGGCGAAAAAACCGGGGATGAGGCAGGGGATTCTTGGGGCTATTTCCAATCCGAATATCGCCTACCTTCTTTTACTGATTGGTCTGGCGGGCCTTTATTTCGAGTTTTCCACACCGGGCGCTATTCTGCCAGGCGTGGTCGGAGGCATTTCGCTTCTTTTGGCTTTTTACGGCCTTTCCACTTTGCCGGTGAGTTATACGGGGGTTTTGCTGATTTTGTTCAGCATAATTTTGTTTATCGCGGAGATAAAAGTCATGAGTCACGGTATGCTTGCGGTTGCCGGAGTCATCTCTCTGGGGTTGGGTTCTTTTATGCTTTTTGACACACCGGAGCCGGCGCTCAGGATTTCCCTGCAGGTGCTGATACCGGCGGTCGGTCTTGCCTCCGCCTTTTTCATCGTCGTGATCTGGCTGGCTGTGAAAGCGCAATTGCGCAAGCACTATTCCGGCGCGGAATCGATGATCGATGAGGTTGGCGAGGCCGCCACCGCCATCGACGGGGAAGGAAAGGTCTTTTTCCAGGGTGAGTACTGGACGGCAAAAAGCGACGGGTTTGTCCCCAAAGGAGCGAAGGTCAGGATCAAAAGCGTGGAAGGTCTGAATTTGATCGTCGAACAAGCAAGAGAAGAAAAATAAATATATTCTTTATTAAGGAGGCCGATTATGGTTAGCGCATTACCCATTCCTTTAATTGTCATCGTGGTCCTGGTGGTCATGTTTCTTATTTCCGCCATCAAAGTGCTAAATGAATACGAGAGAGCAGTTCTCTTCCGACTGGGCAGAATACGAAATATCAAGGGGCCCGGCCTGATCATCATCATTCCGGGTATTGATAAAATCGTCCGCATCGACATGCGGACCATCACAATGGACGTTCCTCCGCAGGATGTCATCACCAAAGACAACGTGTCCATCAAAGTTAACGCGGTTGTTTATTTCCGGGTGCTTAACGCCAATGCGGCGGTGGTCAATGTCGAGAATTATCTGTTTGCCACTTCTCAGCTTGCACAAACGACATTGCGCAGCGTGTGCGGTCAGGTGGAGCTTGACGAGCTCCTCTCAGAGAGGGAGAAAATCAATTTGCACCTTCAGGAAATTCTCGACCGCAGCACGGATCCGTGGGGGATTAAGGTATCACTTGTCGAGGTCAAGCACATCGATCTGCCCGAAGAGATGAAACGAGCCATGGCCAAGCAGGCGGAGGCGGAGCGTGAACGGCGCGCCAAGGTCATCAACGCGGAAGGCGAGTTCCAGGCGGCTCAAAAGCTCATTGATGCGGCCGCACTTATGGAAACCCAGCCCATGTCCCTGCAGCTTCGCTATCTGCAGACCTTAAACCAGATCGCGGCGGAAAACAATTCCACGACCGTGTTTCCGATACCGATCGACTTGTTCAAGCCGTTTTTAAAACTGATGGATAAATAATTATACCGAAAAGTTTCATTTTACCAACCGGTAAGAAAATTATTAAAGGAGATGGCTATGTCAAGTGAAAAGCGAAACATTGTCACAGGCGGACTGATTTTAATTACACTGGGTGTGTTGATCTTCCTGAGCAAGACCACCAGCTACAATTTCGGGAAAACCTGGCCGGTGCTGCTTATTGTCATCGGCATCAGCACACTCATCTACAGCATAAAGGCGATCGAAGGCTGGTTCATCGCGATGGTGGGAGTGGTCTTCCTGTTCATCGAATTTTACGGCTTCGATCTGTACCGTTATTCCCAGTATATTTTGCCCATTGTGCTGGTCCTGCTGGGCATCTATGTGATAATGAGGCGCCGCAAACGCTGAGGAGAAGCCCAGGCGATTATCTGTCTGGGATAAAACAATCGCCTGCCTAGTGCGTCGGTGATGGGATCGTTTTGGGCCAAGACGCTTTGGAACGATTTTAAGCTTTTTATCTTCTGATTCACGGCACGCTGCTTTCACCGCTTGGGGATGGCTTCCCCGTGTTGTTGCAGGTGTTGCCGTGAAAGCAGCGCTCACGAAGTGCCGTTCAGACAAGCACAAAATGTAGTTTGCCTACCGAAGGACAAAACCTTATGGCGATATCTGAAAAAATCAGGGCATCTGTTTCTCAATCTTCCATGATCCGAAAAATGTTCGAGCAGGGGATTGAATTGAAAAAGAAGTTCGGGGCTGACCGTGTATATGATTTCAGCCTCGGCAATCCCAATGTCGAGCCCCCCGGCGAATTCAAAAATGCCCTGATGGAGCTTGCCCGCGCGGAGATTCCCTTCAAACACGGCTATCCCCCCAATGCCGGGATCCCCGAAGTCAGAAAGGCTGTTGCTGACAAGATCAGCCACACGACGGGGCTGAATATTTCGGCCGAGCACATCATCATGTCGTGCGGGGCGGGCGGCGCATTGAATGTCATCCTGAAGGCACTGCTTGACCCGGGCGACGAGGTCATTGTAGTTGTCCCGTATTTCGTGGAATATGCCTTTTATGTAGAAAACTACGGCGGAGTGCTCGTCAAGGTAAAAAGCGCTAAAGACTTTTCACTGGATATCGAAGCGCTCGCCGCCGCCATCACCGAAAAAACAAAAGCCGTGATCATCAACTCCCCCAACAACCCCACAGGCAGGGTCTATGGTGAAAAGGAAATATCCGCCCTTGCCGGATTGCTTGCTCAAAAGGAAAGGCAATACGATAAAACCATCTACCTCATTTCAGATGAGCCGTATGCGGAAATAGTTTTCGACGGCATAGAGGTTCCCAGTGTTCTCAAAGCCTACCCCAACAGCATCGTCGCCTATTCCTATTCCAAAACTCTTTCTGTGCCGGGTGAGAGGATAGGCTACATCGCCGTCAATCCCGCCATCGAAGAGCCGGCCTGCCTGATTGATGCGCTGATACTGTGCACGCGCATCTCCGGATTCGTGAACGCACCCGCCTTGATGCAGAGGGTCATCGCCGGACTGCAGGACATTACGGTCGATGTCGGCTCGTATCAGAGAAAGCGCGACCTGCTTTGCGCCGGGCTCACGAAGGCAGGTTATCAGTTCGCCATGCCGCAGGGCGCTTTTTACCTTTTTGTCAAAAGCCCGCTTGCGGATGATGTGCAATTTACAAAAGTTCTTCTTGCGAAAAATATTCTCGTCGTCCCGGGGAGCGGCTTCGGCGCGCCGGGATACTTCCGTATTGCCTATTGCGTTGACGACAGAGTCATTGCCGGCTCTCTGGACGGCTTTGCCACGGCCCGGCGCGAATGCGCCCAAAAAGCCTAAGTGGAAAATCAATAGACGATGTTTTCAATTTCCCGTATCAGTTGCCCCAGCCGTTTGGGGGAGACGGGATAGGGAGTTTTAAGCTCCTGGGCGAACAGCGAGACCTTGTATTCCTCAATCATCCACTTGAGCTCTTCGATTTTCTCCCTTTTTTCTACCGAGACGGAATCATTATCCGCCTCTTTGAATTCCTGAAGTTTTTGGGTATAAACTTCCGTATCCCGGAGCTTGTCTTTGGCGGCCGGCAGATTCAGAGATCCCCGTTCGGCCCGGATGGCCAGTGCCTTCAGATAACGCGGAATATTTGTCAGGCGCTCCAATGAGTATAGTTGTATGAAGTTTGCCGGCACCAGCCTGTGAAACTCATCGAGCGTTGCCCGCAGGAAATCCGTCACAGGCAGGTTGGCGCGATTTTTCATCATCAGGTCTTTGAGTACCTCATAGGTTTCGGCGGCGCTTTTCATGACCGGCATCATCGAAGTGAGCACTTTCTGGCCGTAGGGGAGGATTTCCCGCTCGATCGTCGCAGCGTGGGCGTCAAATTCCCCGGGTGTGCGAAACGGGCGGCAAAAAAGATCATCGCTAACTCTTTGTGCCACCGAGCGCTCCACCTCGCGGACACTGCCCAGAGCAGCGGCCCACACTTTCATTTCTCCGCCGAGTGCCGTGTACTTTTTCAGTTGTTTGAGCTTTTCGGCGAACTTGATGCGGTAAAGGGCGGCCACTCCTTCCCGATGATACCGGGCCGCCTCATCGGGGCGGGCAAGCAGTCTCAGACAGACCCCTGCGTTCTCATCGACCAGAGCCGGATAGGCCATACCCGTGACGCCGTGCTTTCCGGTCATTTCAATAACCTCGGGCAAAGGACCGAAGTCCCACCCGGTGACATTTACTTTTTCCCAGCTTAGCCGGTATTGCTCCATCGATTCCTGCTCGCGTCGGCCAGCCAGTTCCTTTTCCAGCAAAGCGATATCGCGGCTGCTCTTTATTTCCTTTCCCCGCTCATCCGTCACCAGGTAGCGGATATTCAAATGGGCGGGAAGCTTCTCCAGCGCCCAAGCATCGGCAGGCACGTTAAGTTTGTAACGCTCCGACAAAAAGCGACTGAGCGCCGCCGGCAAAGGGATGTTATCATCGGTTTGACAGGCGATGAATTCTCGTGCGATCTGAACCGGCGGAGGAAGAATCTGTCTTGCTTTTTTGGGCAGCCCTTTGAGCATCTGCAGGATTTTCTCCTCCATTAAAGAAGGCAGTTGCCGTTCCATGCTCTCCGATGCCGCTTTGGATAACAGCCCCACCGGCAGGCGGATAGTCACTCCGTCTTTGGGGCTGTCCGGTGCAAAGCGGTAGTGACACTCAAGTACGGCTGTGCCGATTTTAATCTGCTGGGGATGTCGGGCCAGGTCATCTTCGTCGGGCGCTGTGGCCACAAAATCCTCCGGCCCGAAGCGCAGGAACTCGTCTGTGCCTCTATCCTTTATCAGCTTGGCGAGGGAGCGGATGTCGGAAATCAAAGGCAGCCTCTGATCATAGAGCGAGGCCAACATTTCTTCGTCGATGGCGATACCTCTTTTTCTCAACCTCTCCTCCATTGACCTGGCCTCATCCCAAAGTGATAGATTGTGCTCCACAAAAGAAAATTTCCGCCCTGTCTCACCTGTCACCAGCGCATCACGGATGAAAATATTTTTCGCCCCCTCCGGGTCGATTATGCCATAGCCGACCGTTCGGCCCTCAATGATCGTAAGACCGAACAGTATTACTTTTTCCGTTGCGACCACTTCGCCGCGGCTCTTCTCCCAGCGTGGGGCCGAGTGACTGTAGCGGCAATGCTCGCCACCCAGCTCTTCGAGCCACTCACTTTTGATATTGGCCACATTGCGGGCGAACAGCCGGGACGTCCGGCTGATTTCCGCGGCGACAATCCAGGGGGCACCTCTGTTGAAGAGGCTAGAGCCGGGATGGAGCATCACCTCGCGGCTTTTGGCGGCCGTGTAGAAATTCTTTTCTTTTTTACGGGCGATGCCTGTCAGGCAGCCACTGAGGATGGAGCGGTGGATTTTGTCGGCCACCAACTGGTCAATTTCAATTTGTGAAAACCCGGTGCTTTTTTTACCTGGGAGGCGGATATCGGCAATGTTCAGTATCTGCAGGTAAATGTCGCGCCACTCCATCATGCGCCGGTAGGAAAGATAATGTTCGCGGCAGAACTTTCTTAAACTCCCCTGGGAGAGTTTTTTTTCGAAAGTGCCGGCATAGCGGTTCCATATCTGCAGGTAGGTGAGGATCCGATTCCGGGTGCTGAAAAACTGCATGGGCCGCCTGCGCGAGCTCGACTTTGTCGTAGGGTCGTTCACGCGGGTCCTGGATGCTAAGCGCCGCCGCAATCACGGCGACTTCATGGAGGCAGCCTTCTTTTTTGGCCTCAAGAATCATGCGTGAGACGCGCGGATCCAGCGGGAAGAGCGCCATCGCGCGGCCGGTGGGCGTCAATTCATAAACCTGCCTGCCGGTTATGCGCTCATCAAGCCTGAGCGCTCCGAGGTCGCGCAGGAGTTCGATGCCGTCACGGATGTTTTTAGGCTGTGGCTTTTCGATAAAAGGAAAGGAGTCGATATCGCCCAGATTCAGCGACAACAGCCGCAGAATGACACCAGCCAGGTTCGAGCGCAGAATTTCAGGCGGCGTATAAACAGGGCGGCCACTGTAGTCCTCCTCACTGTACAGTCGGATGCAGATGCCATCCTGCACGCGCCCCGCTCGCCCCTTCCTTTGGTCGGCACTGCTTCGGGAAACGGGCATAACCGGCAATCCGGTGGTCTGGCTGCGTGGATTATACTCCAGAATACGAGCCAGCCCCGTGTCAATTACGCAGGTGATGCCGGGTATGGTGAGTGAGGTTTCCGCAATGTTTGTCGCCACGATGATTTTCTGTTTGTCCGACGGGGCAAAGACAAGCCGTTGCGAGGCGCCGGCCAGGCGGGCGAACAGGGGGAGGACCAGAGCGTTTGTGCGTTTGGCAAGCTGCCGGCATGTTTCACGGATATCGTTTTCGGTGGGCATGAAGATGAGTATGTCTCCTGTGTGTCTGTTTCGCTGGAGCTCCTCTACTGACAAGAGAGCCTCTTCGATATAGGTGATTTCGCCTTTTTCTTCCCGCTTGGTGTCGATGGGGCGGTAGCGCACCGCGACGGGATAGACGCGGCCGGAAACCGAGATGACCGGCGCAGAGCCGAAGGCCTGTGAAAACCTGTCGGTATCGATTGTGGCCGAAGTGATGATCAGCTTCAGGTCCTTCCTTACAGGCAAAAGGGTGCGCAGATAGCCTAAAATAAAGTCGATATTCAGGCTGCGTTCATGCGCCTCGTCCAGAATGATCGTATCGTATTCCAGCCATTTTCTGTCGCGCTGTGTTTCGGCAAGCAAAATGCCGTCGGTCATGACCTTGATGAGGGGCTCGCCGGATGTTTTCTCCTCAAAGCGTGTCTTGTAGGCCACCGCCCTTCCGCAGAGCTGGCCCATCTCCGAGGCGATGCGCTCGGCGATGGAGACGGCGGCAATCCGCCGGGGCTGCGTCAGAGCGATTATGCCGCGTCTGCCCTGACCGGCGGCAAGGCACATTTTGGGGATTTGCGTCGTCTTGCCCGAGCCTGTTTCGCCGGTAATGACAACCACCTGATTTTTTCTGATGGTCTCGATAATGAGCCCGCTTTTTCCCGAGATGGGAAGTTGTGGGGGAAAAGAAAAACCGGGCACCGCTTCGTCGCGCTTCTTCACGCGTTGCATGGAGGCCTCGAGTTTGTCCCGCCAGCGGTCCTGGCCCGGCCTCCGCGACGTTGGTTTTCTGAGTGAAACTTTCAGGGCGCCCAGCAGGTCGTTGTAGTCGGCGACCATGATTTCGTTCTTGTGGGTTTCCACTAAACGCCTCAGACTGTCGTAAGCTGGTTTTTGAGACAAAATAACCTCCCGGCGGAGTTTATTTCATATCCGGCGAGAGGCTGTCAATCTCTGAAATGTCTTTAGCTAATGACCGATTGACTTCAAGAATATACTCGGATAGACTCTCTTTATCCAGCTTGAGGTTGCATGTATTGCTTTCGATCACCTTGCAAAACAACAAAAGAAACTTCCTGCGCTACAACGAATGGCGCAAGCAGATCTTCATCCAGAATTCGCCCAAAGATGCCCACGTCGTTTTATATCTGCTTCCCTGGCTTTTGTCGGTGAACCACCCTTCGGTGCCCGGCTATCTCAAAGGGCAGAAACACCTTTTTAAAGTATTCGATATTGAAAACAACAGACAGATTATTCTGAGAGAGGGGCAGTATAAAAGACAACTCGGAATGTCCGACGAGCGTTTTTCTATCAGGCGCATTCCCGGAGACGCGTATATTCTGGGCATATACACGATCGGCTCAGTCGGCACGGTAAGCCAGACCAGACTATCTGATTGCGATATCTGGATTTGCATTGACAGGAGGCAGTTTGACGATGAGAGTTATTTCCAGCTAAGCCAGAAGCTCAATCTGATAAAAGGCTGGCTCGATGAGAAGATAAGAATTCCCGTTTACTTTTTTCTGACAGACGTGACGGATATCCGCGAGTGCAACTTTGGCGTCATTGACTTTGAATCAAGCGGATCGACGCAGAAAAATGTATTGAAAGAAGAGTTTTACCGCACCTCCATTCTTATTTGCGGGAAAATTCCCTTCTGGTGGGTTACCTTCGACCCGCAGGCGCCGGTGGATTACGAGGAAGCCTTTGAGCAGAACCTGAACAGCGGGTTCGGAGAATATGACCTGATTGATCTGGGTAATCTCGAGGAAGTGCAGCAGTCGGAATTTTACGGGGCCGCCCTGTGGCAGCTGAACAAGTCTCTAACCCATCCGCTCAAGTCCATCATCAAGATGCTTCTGCTCAAGATGTTTCTGGAAACGCCCCGTGAAGAGCTCCTGTGCAACAGATTTCGTGCCCTGATTCTGGGTGCGGCACCGCAAGATGAGCAGACGGATCCGAGTGTGTTTACAATGCAGGAAATCCTGGAGCATTATTCCACCAGGATGCAGCACGAACACTTCGAGTTTTTAAAGAAGTGTTTTTACCTGCGCTGTGATTTAAAATTGATGACCAGAAAACAAACCCAGCGTGACATAATGGCGCTGGACATATTCAAAAAACATAAAATAGAACGCCGGACGATTTTCGAGCTAAACGATTTTGACCGCTGGGGGCTTGATGAGCAGGTTGATTTCGGCAGTCTGATGTTTGAACATGTCTCACAGATCTACCGCGACATCATTGAAATCCAGAAGGGCATGGAAGGGTATATTGCTCCGGACGATCTGGCCATTATCGGCAGAAAACTGGATGCCTCCATCACCGTCAAAGACTTCAAAGTGCCCATTTTGCACATGTCCACCGAAAATATCCGAAAGCCTTCGATGACTTTTTCATTCCACGAAGGTCAGTGGCGCGTCATGTCTTCGAGCGATCTTTCCTCAACGACCATCACCCACGATGACATGATCTTTTGCCTGGCCTATATTACCTGGAACGGGATTTTTGATCCGCAGGAGATCAGAATGAAGCCCAACCCCACGCCGGTCACCGTTCAGGAAATCATCAACATCGGGAAAATGATGCAAACAGTGTTTGGCACCTACGATATCGCCCGGGTTCATTTCGGCAAATTTCTGGAACAGGAGACGGTCAATAAAATGTTGGTTATCATCAGCTTTGAAGAAACCCTCATCGATCTGGAAATTCAAAGTATCGGCATCGTCTATAAGAACAACTGGGAAGAACTCTACGTAAGACGTTTTTTATCCATCGGCAGGATGAAGTCGTTTTTCGCCAAAAACGAAATAATAAAACCAGGTCTGGAAGTGCATTATTACATCATGCGCAACAAGCAGTACTACGAAAAGATCATTGACCGCACGAAAAATGTCATCGAAGAAATGATTCGTGCGAAATAGCCTATGTTTTCAACCGGGCGGGCGGAGCCGGGCATCAGTAAAGTCGTTCGTCCCAGCGCCAGCCGAGATCAAGTGGCATGTCCGCCGGCGCTTCCAGTTCAATTTCTGTTTCGATAATTTGAGTGTGACGGCCCGGCAGATCAAATGTCCAGGCAAAAACCGATGAATCCTTTTTTGTCGGAGCGGGATTGTGCCTGTACACCAGTTTTATCCGTACATCACCGATCTCAGGGACAGGCTCCTCGATGCGCAGTCGGACAGGAGCGCTTCCTGTGTTTGCGGCCTCCAGACGCCAGATCCAGCGTCTGGTCTGTTTCTGGCGGAAAAATTCAGACGCTCCCGATTGATTGCTGACGGTCTTTTGCTTCACACTTACAAAAGGTGAGTTGCCGAAGTAAACATCCGCCTCCTGTCCCGCCAAAGCGAAGATGCGCTTCCCGACCAGCGCTCCGTCAATCAAGAACGCCGCCTCGCCGGGGGGGATCTCCAGCGGTTGGGCGAACTTCAATTTTGCCTGCACAAAAGCCTGTGGCGAGCGACTCGGCCGGGCCAGAAAAAGAAACTCGGCATCCCAGGTGTCGTCTTTGATTTTCAGACGCTGCCTCTGACCCGCGCCAAGCGTTACTTTGCCCATCGACCAGGTACGGAAGGTCGTATGAATCGTCTCTGCGGCGAATTTATCCGCCGTCCCGTCATTTGCCGGGGCTGCCAGCAGGGCGGCGGCCGGTTTTGCCTCGCGTGTTGCTTTGTAGGCAATGGGAGGTTTGGGTTTGATGAGCCAGGCGGGTAAATCTCCCGGGGCGAAGGTGCTTATCGGCTGTAAACTAGCCAGACTGAGATTGATATCGGTCCAGTCTTCACCCGCAGACTGCCAAATTTGCGCGTCCCATGAAAAAACCACCCGGCCGGCGGCAGGGAGAGCCTCCAGCCGGTACAGGGGTTGCCATCCGCATCCGGAAACGATATAGCTGTACTTGATTTCTGCATCGTGGCGGAGAGCCCCCGATATGAAGACCCGCGCCTCATGCACTTTTTCGCTTTTCCCTGCTGCCTGCTCCAGGAGAGCCTCAAACTCCTTGATCAGCTTTTCGGTTTTTTCTATTTCCGCCTCTACGCTGTTTTTCTCTGTCAGCAGACGCCTGGTGTTTTTACCAATAGCCGCGGCGAGCTGATCCGCTTCGGCGATGGTTTTTGCTTTGGCCTTGGCCTGCGACTGCCAGAACTGCAGCTGCGCTCCCAGGCCGCCGTTTTGCGCCAGGAGTGATTTTTTTTCATTTTTCGCCTTGTCCAGGCGGGAGCGCAATTCGGCGACTCTGTTTTCATCGACGCGTGTGATCTGCTTTATTTGAATATCATTTATTTTAGCCGTTTCAGAAGAGGGCACATAGACGTTAAGAGACTCCGGATTCGCCTGGGACGGTAAAATTATCGTCACCTCATGTTTAGCTGCCCCAACAGGTTGCGGATTGATTTTTACGCTCCCCTCGACTTTTGCCGAATGCGGGAAAAGCGTCACATCTTTTACGGCGGCCACACAGAGGCTTGCGGGCGCCGCCAGCCATAAAGTCAGTCCTAATAATAACGCCGCCCACAGGCACCCCGGACGATTTAGTCTCATCTTCATTCTCTCCTTTACAGGTTCAGACTTTTTTTGATACCGGCGGCGATATCCCGCACGTTTTGCATAACCACTTGCTCATCTATCGTTAAAAGACTGCGGTTTTCCATAACTACTTTTCCGCCTATGACAACCGTGTCCACATCCGCGCCACAGGCGGCGTAGGCCAGGTGCGAGTACTCACTGTAGAGCGGAGTCAGATGAGGTTTGTCCATATCCAGAACAATGATGTCCGCTTGCTTGCCGACCTCGAGCGACCCGATCATATTTTCCATACCCAGGGCTTTGGCGCCTTCGATTGTCGCCATGCGTAAAACGGTGCGTGCATCCATAAGTGTCGGATCGAGGCGGGCCACCTTGTGAAGTTTGGCGGCCGTGTTCATCTCGCGGATCATATCCAGCGTATTGTTGCTGGCGGCCCCGTCCGTGCCCAGCCCTACCGTGACACCGGCTTTTTGCATATCCGGTACGGGCGCGATGCCGCTGGCCAGCTTCATGTTGCTGGCCGGGTTGTGAGACACCTTGCAGCCGTATTCGGCAAAAAGATTAATTTCTTCCGGCGACAGGTAAACACAGTGAAAGGCAAGCAGATTATTGTCCAGGCAGCCGATTTCCTGCAAAAAAGTCACCGGGCTTTTGCCCAGCTTTTCTTCAAGTTGTCCGCGCTCCGCCCTGTTTTCCAGAAGATGGATGCCCAGCAGTAATCCATATTCATCGGCAATTGCCTTTGCCTCGCGCACTACTGAGGGAGAGCAGGTGTACAGGGAATGGGGCTCCACAATGATTCCCACCAGCGGGTCATCGCGCCAGCGTTCGGCGAGCATCCGCGTATAGGCCAGCCCCTCAGCGGGTGATTTGCAGTTAGGCGAGGGGAAATCAAAGAGAACCTCTCCTACCAGACAGCGCATTCCCGCCTTACTGGCCGCTCGCGCTGTCTCCTGTTCAAAAATATACATATCGCAAAATGTTGTCGTGCCGGATTTGATCATCTCCGCGCAGGCCAGGAGCGATCCGTCGTAGGCCAGACGAGGGGTTACATTTTTTGCCTCGGCGGGGAAAATGTAATTATTGAGCCAGTCCATCAGCTCCAGATCGTCGGCGATACCCCTGAAACAGGTCATAGCCGCGTGCGTGTGCGTATTCACAAGACCGGGCATGGCCAGCATGTTCGCCCTATCGATGATTTTCGATGCCCTGTAGTGTGAAAGAATCTCGCCCTTTTTTGCGATATCCACAATCACGGACCCTTCAACGGCAATGGCCGCTTCCTCCAGACGGGTATCGGCTGCATCCATCAATAGAGCACAGCGCGCGCAAATGATAAGATCGACATCCTTTGACGGTTTTCCATACATGACGCACTGCTTACCATACAACCGCACCGGGCTTCAATAGACAAAAACAGCCCTTCGACAAGCTCAGGACAGGCCCTTCGACAGGCTCAGGGTGAACGGGGGGTATTAGTAGGTGCGCTTCGCGTTTTATTGACTATTTGTGCCGAGCTTATTTTCTGTTCATGCAGAGTTATAATGCCCGTTCGTGCTCGTCCTGCGAAGCGTCCTTTAGCCTTTCGCCTTTATCCTTTAGCCTTAGCCATGAGCTATTATCTAATCTTCTAACCCTCTAACCTTCTAATCATCTAACCATCCACCCCCGGCCCGCTAAAGCAGGCCACCCCCGCCGGCAGGGGACACGAAGGTTGCTTCTCGCGCTTTATTACCCGTTCGCGCTAAGCTTTACTGACCGTTCGTGGTGAGTTTTACTGACCGTTTGTGGTGAGCTTTCCTGACTGTTCACGATGAGCTTTACTGACCGTTCGTGGTGAGCCTGTCGACGCGTCCTTTAGCCTTTCGCCTTTATCCTTTAGCTTTAGTAATGACTGGAGGAGGTATTATTCAAAAGCCTTATAAAAGAAAAACATTGACATTTATTCATCTTTTTGTTAATGGTCGAACCACCCGGCCAATGGCGGCCGGTAAAGAAAGGATGCCCCATGACGGAAAAAAAGATATTGGGAAGACCGCTCACCCGTTCGCGTCTTCATGAAGAGATTGTCAATATTATTCAGAAACAAATAATGGACGGGGAAATTTCTCCCGGCCATAAACTGCCCACCGAAAGAGAGCTTGCCGAAACGTTTGAAGTCAACAGGGCTACCGTTCGTGAGGCATTGCGCAAGCTTGAAAATCTCGATTTGGTGGAAATCCGCCACGGCGACGGGCTTTACGCCAAAAATTATCTGGAAAGCGGCAACTTCGATCTGATCAAGGCCGCGCTCATGATGGATGAAAGCGGGGATGTATTATCAAATATTCTTGAAGCCCGAGGTTTTGTAGTACCGCAGATAGCATATATGGCGGCCGAGAGGCGCACAGCAGCCGATCTCAACGAGTTAAAACATGTTGTCAAATCAGAGGATATGACGATGCTGGAGCGCGACATCAGAGTGCACCAGATAATCGCCAAATCCAGCCATAATCTTCTATGCACCGTGATTCTCAATTTTTTCAATCAGATTTTCCGGGATTACGGTTATCTATATTTTGACGACGAACATAACATTGAACGCTCACGTCAATTTCACTTGAGTATATACGAAGCCATCAAGAATCAAAAACCTCAAAAAGCGCGCAAGCTGATGAAGGATGTGCTCGCTTACGCACAAGACGCAGTAAAGGAGAGTCTAAACAGAAAGAAGGTCAGGAAGGTTAAATAGCATGGAGCGATTTATAGAAAATCATAGTGGCGGAAAGTTTGATGTCATTGTCATCGGCGGTGGAATCACAGGTGCCTCCGTTGCTTATGAGGCAGCCACCAGAGGATTGAAGGTGGCGCTGGTGGAGAAAAAGGATTTTTCCTGGGCGACGTCGGCGGTGACCTCCAAAATGATTCATGGTGGTTTACGTTACCTGGTAAATGGCGAAATCGGGCTGGTGCGCGAATCACTGCGCGAGCGGAGAGTCATGGAAAATATCGCTCCCAATTTTGTCTATCCCTGGCCGATTATGATGACTCATTATAAAAAACCTCTTAAAAATAATAAATGGCTGGTGAAACTCGGAATGGTGGTTTATGATGCCCTGTCTTATGATAAAAGTTTCACTTGGGATCCCTCGAAGAAAATCCCCATGCATAAGACGATATCCGGTCCTGAAGTCCTGCGGCAGGAACCCAATGTCCGTGCCGTAGATCTTACGGGAGCTTCTGTTTTCTACGACTGTGTCAGTATTTTTCCTGAACGATTTACACTGGCTTTTATCAAATCCGCTTTGGCTTATGGCGCCAAAGTGTCCAACTACACAGAGGTCAAAGGTTTTCTGATGGACGCCCATAAGAAAATAACCGGTGTGCAGGTGATTGATTTGTTGCACAATAGCCTTCATGAAGTAGAGGCAGAGGTGACGATCAATTGCGGTGGTCCCTGGGCGGATCTTCTGCTGGGGATTGCCCAGCGAAACCAAATAACGAGCAATACATTGCGCCGCTCGGAAGGAATTCATATCATCAC
>Ga0209719_1003253_pt1 | contig 15125 bp, 13 predicted proteins | sample AD_JPNAS2_MetaG_FD_184421 | JGI IMG/M metagenome (GOLD analysis project Ga0209719, IMG submission 184421) | Active sludge microbial communities of municipal wastewater-treating anaerobic digesters from Japan - AD_JPNAS2_MetaG (SPAdes) (version 2) | ecosystem: Engineered > Bioreactor > Anaerobic...
TCGATATCGGGTTTGTTTAAAACGCCGAGTACTTGTTTGGCGTAACTGGAGAGGTTCTCTACATAGCGCCGGTGTCCCTCAGCATATATGGTGTCAAACGCCAAACTTGACTTCCCCGAGCCAGAAAGACCTGTAATAACCGTTAGCTGTCCCTTGGGGATTTTTATATCTATGTTTTTGAGATTATTAGTGCGCGCTCCCTGAATAGTGATATAGTCCATGTGGTGTAATGTTTAATGATAAAAATTAAGGTCGAAAACCAGTATATACTTTTAGTGCACGTGTGTCAAATATTAGATGTCTTACGATCGCCTTCTTAAATATTGAACCCTAAAGCTAATGATAACCGAGGTGGAAAGGGAGTGAGTTCTGCTTCGTCTAGGCAACAGAGAGTGGTGTGAAAAGTGTATTTTGTCCCATGGGGCAAGCTCCCAGCCGTCATTCTTATTGTTCGAGGAGCGAAGCGACGAGAACTCTAAGCCGTTGATGTCACATATTGCCCGATAGTTCTCACTTCGTTCGAACAGTAATAGATGCCACGGTCGTCATCTTTACCGTTCGAGGAGCGGAGCGACGAGAACTATCGACTGCTGATGCCACACATTGCCTGGAAGTTCTCGCTTCCACTCGAACAGTATAAAACTATCGTTCGCGAGAACGCCTCAGCTATCTTAGAAACTACTGCAAAAACCGTATTTATGATCTTATTTTATGGTTGCATCAAAGCTCGGGGTTGGTTATACTTGACATTGCTCCTGTTTCAATTCAAAGTATAGATACAAGGAAATATTATAAAACGGGAGGTATTATGAAGGAAGAAGAAGTGAGCACGGTAGTGGGCAGCGGCGTTCATCTTACCGGTGTTTTAAAAGACCAAAGCGATATTGTCGTTCATGGTTCGGTGGAGGGGGAGGTAAAATCGGAACAAAATGTTATTGTTGGCGATAGCGCCAAGGTTAAAGGTCCAATTTCTGCACAGGTGGTGTCTATTTCTGGTGAAGTAAAGGGCACTATTAGAGCTCTGGATAAATTAGAAATTCACCCTACAGGAAGAATAGAGGGGAATATCCACGCGCGAGACTTAATTATTCATTCTGGTGCCTATTTCACAGGGAAATGTGAAATGGAGACGGGCAACAAGGAGCAAGATGATGGTCTGCTCATAGAACATAATCAAGAGCAAGAAAGTGGTGAGGAGCAAGGAGGGGGTGAAGAGGTGTTAGCCGACGATGGTGAAGTTAGTGTTGTCGTCGAAGAAGAGGAGTAAGATTATCCTCTGTTAATATACGACATTCGATGTACTACTACGTTTTCGAACAACCTAAGACAGCCGCCGACAGAAAGTTGCATACAAGAGTTAGGGAGCAATTGGAGGATCTAGGGATTATCGGCGAGCTAACAGCGGCAAGCCCGGCGCGCTCTGCTGGTGAACTTACGGATATGGGTTTGCGCAAAGGGGCGAGTACCGTTGTTGCGGTGGGAAGTGACCGTCACATTAACCATGTAGTTAGTACGGTAAAGACCGTAGAAAGAGGTCTTAACCGCAATGTTGTTGTTGGAGCGGTTCCGTTGGATACTGGCTCGACACTAGGGGAAAGGCTACGTTTGAACAACTTATACGATGCCTGTGAAGCTCTCAAGAAAAGGCGCTATACAGCGGTCGATCTTGGTTATGTTGAAAGCGGAGAATACTTTATTACAAGCGCCGAGATCCATACAGCAACGCCAGTAGAAATCACATTGCGCGGTGATCGCTGGGAGGTAAATAATTACATTACCGACCTTATTGTTTTTTCCGATCTTACGTTTAGTTTTTACAATAACCTTGCAAGTAAGACGGGGTTAAAAAAGATAGCCAGCTGGTTTTTAGGGGGAGAAACGAATGCGGAAAATATAAGTATCTTTCGTGTCCGTACACTTCAGGTCACGGGGAGCGTTGTCCTTCCTCTTACAATTGAGGGCGAAGTGGTTGCTAAAACCCCAGTCGTTTTATACCGTATGCCTAAAGCCTTGAAAATTATCATCAAACGTGATAAGTTTATTAGCGAATAAACAGATAAAAGGAGCAAGGATAAAAGAGTTCAGAATTAACCGCGAGATACAGGCGCCAGAAATGCTTGTCATTAGTGCGGATAAAAAACAGCTCGGGATTAAGAGCCTGTACGAGGCGTTGCGCTTGGCGGAGGAGCAGAATCTAGATTTAATAGAGGTCGGTCCTAATGCCTCACCACCTGTTGCGCGCATTATGGATTACGGCAAATATCGCTACGAGCTGGAAAAAAAACAAAAAACGCAAAGCAAGCGCACTACTGACGTTAAAGAAATTCGTCTTTCTATTAATATCGACGAACACGATTGGCGAGTAAAGCTCGAACGGGCAAAAAAGTTTATGGCGCAATCAGGAAAAGTAAAAGTAGAAATTAAGTTAATGGGTCGCCAAATGCTTTTTATCGACAAAGCGACGGAAAGATTAAATCAGTTTCGAGAAGAGTTGGGTGGTGAGTTTGAATCACCACCGCAAAGGCTTGGTAAGCGATTCGTGGTTTTAATTAAAAAAGGTAAAGAAGATGGCAAAGCAAAAACTCAAAACTCCTAAAACAGTTGCCAAGAGAATAAAAAAGGTAACTGCCCGCGGTAAGATTATTGTGTCGACAACATCGGCGCAACACTTGGCAACAAACAAGTCAAAAAGACGCCGTCGCGCAAGTCGCAGTGCAGTAGTTATGTCTAAGGGTGATGTTAAGCAATATAAGAAATTAGTGGGGTAGAATGGCAAGAGTAAAAAGCGGAAAAACAACCAAAGCACGCAGAAAAAGATTGTTTGCTCAAACAAAGGGGTATCGCCATGGGCGTAAAAATCTTGTGCGTCAGGCAAGGCAGGCGGTATTAAAGGCGGCTGTGTTTAGTTATAGAGATAGGCGCGTAAAAAAAAGAGATTTTCGCCGTCTATGGATTACTCGCATAAATGCTGCCCTAAAACCATTTGGTATACGTTATAGCCAGTTCATTGCCGATCTTAAAAATAACGGTATAGAACTAAATCGCAAGATGCTCAGCGAGATTGCGCTACAAAAACCAGAACAATTTGCTGATCTTGTAAAAAGGTTAAAGAAGTAGTTTTCACAGTTGTATCCACCGCTTTTCGGGAAGGAGAAAGTCTGTGATATAATGTTCTTATGAAGATAACTTTTTTGGGAGCCTCGGGCGAAGTTACGGGCTCGTGTTATTGTGTTGAATTTAATGATGGTACCAAGATTTTGGTAGATGGTGGTTATTTTCAGGGTCACCAGGAAGACCTGGTCCGCAATGGGGAAGAGTTACCCATTGACCTTACGAGCGTTAAATATCTTATCTTGACGCACGGTCATCTCGACCACTGTGGTCGGGTGCCCGTTTTTTACAAGCAAGGCTTTCGTGGAAAAATCATTGCTACTGCCCCCACGCGTGATATTGCAGAAATTATTTGGCGAGACAACTTAAATCTTTTGCTACACGCTAAAAACCTTGAACAGGTTGAACCTTTTTTTAGCGAGGACGATATCGAGGGGGCACTTGCTCTTTTTACAATTGTAGACTATGGGCAGAATATAAAACTTTCAAATAAGGTGCAAGCAACCCTGTGCGACGCTGGTCATATTCTGGGGTCAGCGACCATCAAGTTAATCGAGGGAAGCGACTCCCTTGTTTTTTCTGGTGATTTAGGAAATTGGCCTATGGGCAATGTACGGGTAACTGTTCATCCTGGCCCTACCGATGCTGTAGTAATGGAGGCAACTTATGGCGATAGGGTGCACGAAGATAAAGCGGAGCGAAAAGCAACATTAAGAAAAGTTATCGATAAAATTAAAAAAAATAAATCGACCCTTCTTATACCTGCTTTTGCTATAGAAAGAAGCCAAGAATTGTTACGGGATCTCGACGATCTTATCGAAGAGGAACATATGGCGCCCGTACCAACTTTTCTGGATAGCCCGATGGCGATTCAAGTTACGGCCCTCTTTCCTAAATATAAAAAATTTCTTAACGACGATGTGCGTCAACAATATGATGCCGGCGATGACCCATTTTCTTTTAAATTTTTTGAAGTAACTCCGAGCTCTCATGAATCTAAAGAAATCAATGTGGTCCCGGGGCCTAAGATTATTATTGCCGGTAGCGGTATGATGACAGGCGGACGTGTTCATCACCACCTCAAGCGTGTTTTGCCAGATCCGCGCTCAATTTTTCTTGTGGTGGGTTATCAGGCAGAAGGAACGTTGGGGAGAGAAATACAATCTGAAAAAGAGGCAGTGTATATTGATGGCAAAAGAGTGCCAGTGCGTTGCCGGATTGAATCTATGGGGGCATATAGCGCACACGCAGATAAGAAAAAACTCCTTGAATGGTTTGAAAAATTCGACCCCACTCCAAGAAATGTTTTTATAACACACGCCGATCCGGTGGCGGCGGCTAGTTTTTCCGAAACGCTAAAGGAAAAATACAATACAACCGTTACCGTTGCCAAGATGAATGAAACGGCTACTATTTAGTGCTTATTACAAACGGGGGCGTTGCCTAAGGAGAAAATGCCAGATAAAAACAACGGTTGCTCCACAGATTATAATGTCTGCTAAATTGAAAACAGGCCATATTTTTACGTCGATGTAGTCAACTACTCCACCGTAAAAAAAACGATCTAAAAGGTTTGACAATCCGGCGGCAACTAATATTACTAAGGAATAGGGCCAAGGAGGGTTACAGAGGCGGGCAAGGTAAAAGATAAGCGTAAAGGCAAGTAGTGTGAGGCAAAAAAATAGCCATGCTGGCAAATTAATGCTCCAACTTGCACTAGTGTTAATAACAACGCCGTCTTTGTAGTTTTGAAAAATAATATAATTAACTAGCTGTAGGGTAGCTATAAGAAGCAGGGCTATTATAATCTTTTTTCTTTTGTTCACAGATATATCATAGCAGAATTATGTAACTGTATGGGAGATAATCTGTGCGCTGGCAGAGAATTAGCGAGATGGCACTGTGTATGTTCTCTCGAACAGCGATCTCGTTACCGTTCGAGCGGAAGCGAGAACTCTCCGTTACCCTCTTTACTGTTCGAACGCAGTGAGAACTCCTGCATCAGTTTCAGTATCAGCGTCTAGCAGTTCTCGGCACTCTGCGCCTCGAACAATAAGAAGATGACGTGCGGGAGTTCTCGGCAATTACGCCTCGAACGATAAAAACAAACCTCTCGCTACTTTATATTATGGTGCATTTACTTCGATACTGGGAAGTATCGAAGTAAATGCAGGAAACGCTATTGTTGAAGGATAGCGTTTGGTTGAAGAGGAGCGTGGAAGTGAGAACCTGCGTTACCTCCTTTACTGTTCGAGCGGAGTGAGAACCCCGCCTAAAAAGGCGGGGCAAGCTATAACGCGAGTTTCAGTATCAGCGTCTAGTAGTTCTCGAGATGGCGCTACGCGCGTTCTCTCGAACGGTAAGGGCAACGGGTAACTTGCTCCGCCCGACCGGGCGGGGTTCTTGGCGCTTCGCGCCTCGAACAGTAAAAAATACGGTTAAGTAGCGTATGCAGTGGTGTGTAGCGTGTGAGGAATTAAATTGTTATAATAGATTTATGGAAAGCCAGCAGTATGAACCAATGCCCGAGCCTCCTAAAAAATTAAGCGCTCGGTCCGTAATTTTGTTGGGGATTGAATTTTCTTATGAGTTTTTAAAAACGACGGTTTTTGTAATTCTAGTGGCTGTCTTTTTTCGATATTTTCTTGTCCAACCTTTTATCGTTGTTGGTGAAAGCATGGAGCCTAATTTTCACGACAAAGAGTATTTGCTTATAGATAAGCTCTCTTACCGTTTCCGCGAGCCAAAAAGAGGAGAAGTGGTAATATTCCACCCACCACAAAACAAAAGAGAAAGCTACATCAAACGTATCATTGGTCTTCCCGGCGAGCGAGTAGAAATAAGAGAAGGCAGTATATATATTAACGATAAATTACTCGAGGAATCTTATATTTGGAAAGATGGCACCAAGTCGTTTCGCGAGCAAAATATGATTACAAAGCTAGGAGAAGATGAATTTTTTGTTTTTGGTGATAATAGGGATCATTCTAGCGATAGCAGGGAAATCGGTCCGGTGCCAAAAAGAAACCTGCAGGGCAGAGTGGTTGTCGTTCTCTTACCTTTGGGTAACCTCCGTACCCCCGAAACGCCAGCTTATAGCTTAAATGCAAGCCAGAGTGTAATGTTTGATTTAGTGCCTCTAAAGTCGTGATTAGGTGATGTTATGAAATATATTTTTGTTACAGGCGGCGTATTATCGGGGCTAGGGAAGGGGATAACTGCCGCCTCTTTTGGGACTATTCTCAAGGCCCGGGGGTTAAAGGTCTATATGCAAAAATTTGACCAATACTTAAATGTTGATGCCGGCATGCTTAATCCTGGTGAGCATGGCGAAGTATTTATTACCGAAGACGGCGCGCAAACAGATCTTGACCTAGGTCACTATGAACGTTTTATAGATATTAACTTGAGTTCTGCTTCCTCGGTTATGACGGGCAATATTTACAGCGCAATTTTACGTGGGGAAAGAGAGGGAAAGTACCAGGGGAAAACTGTGCAGGTTATTCCCCATGTAACAGACGAAGTAAAGAGTCGTCTTAAAAACGCTGGCTCTTTTGCGGGAGCAGATGTGTTAATTACCGAAATCGGCGGCACAGTAGGTGATTATGAAGGAATGCATTTTCTCGAAGCAATCAGACAAATGGCCACCGACGTTGGGTCAAACAACGTTTTCTATATTCATGTTGGTTTTTTACCCTACCTCGGTGTAACGGAGGAGCTTAAAACAAAACCTATCCAAAATAGTATTAGGGATCTCCAGGCTATTGGCATCAAGCCAGACCTTGTTATTTGTCGCTCCGACAAACCAGTGGCAAAAAGCCTGCTCTCGAAAATCTCTTTGTTTAGTGGCGTTGGTGAAAAAGGAGTTATTGCGTTAGAAACTGTGGATTCTGTATATAAGGTGCCCTTGGTGTTGGAAAATAGTGGCTGTGCTGATGTCCTACTGAGTAAGCTTGGGCTTAAAAATAAAAAACCGAACCTCAAGGATTGGCAAAACTTTGTTAGCACTATTGATAGTTGCAATAAGCCCTGTGTAAAAATAGGAATAGTTGGTGACTATATCACAATGAAGGATGCTTACCTTTCCGTTACTGAATCGATTAAAATCGCCGCGTGGCACAACGGTCTGGAAGCAGAAATTGCGTGGATAGACCCGCAGTCTCTCGAGGATAAGAAAAAAATATCACAAACGTTATTCGATCTTTCGGGAATTGTGGTACCCGGTAGTTTCGAGGGTGGGGCGTATTCCGGTAAAATTAACGCTATTGAATACGCAAGAAAAAATAATATTCCATTCTTAGGGCTGTGCTTTGGCATGCAAGCGGCTGTTGTGGAGTTTGCGCGCAATGTGTGTGGCTTAAGATATGCAGACAACGCCCTCGTCAACAAAAACGCAAAAGACAAGGTCGTTGACTTTGTTCCCGGCAGGAGTGAGGCGGAAAATAAAAGTGGTACCCTAAGGTTAGGAGCATATCCATGTAATTTATCACCCGCGTCACGGGTGGCCAAGCTCTACAAAAAAACCAAAATAAGTGAACGTCATCGCCATAGTTGTGAAATCAATCCTCACTATTACGATACTTTAAAAGAAAATGGTTTATTCTTGGCTGGCTTTTCCCCAGATAAGCGCCTTGTAGAATTTATAGAAATAAAAGAGCATAAATTTTTTATCGCAACTATTGCGCACCCTGAATTCAAGAGCCGCCCCAACAAACCTCATCCGCTTTTCAACGGTTTTATTCGCGCGGCGAGCACTTAAGAGGACTTAAACCTTACGAATTACAAAAGCAATAATCACACCACTTAAAAAAGCGGTCGCCGAAGGTTCAAGGAGCCTGAATTCGCGGTTAAAGAAGAGGTTAATAGCGAGGGTACAAATAAAAACAATTACGGTTACGGCGATAAGAATTTTAAGATAGTCTTTCATTTTAACCTCTCGAGGAGAATTGCGAGATATTGTTTAAGATCAACTGTTTCCTGTGAGCCATTCTGTAGATCTTTAATAATTACTGTTTTGTCGAGGAGCTCTCGTTGCCCTATAATAAGGGCAAAGCGAACATTGTTTTTTGTTGCCATCTTTAATTGTGTTTTAAGGCTATTACTCGAAAGCGAAGAAGCTGTTTTAATGCCAGCGGCAAGCAGTTGCCTTAAAATGCTAAATGCTTTTTTCTTGGCACTACTTCCTAGCTGAATAACAAAGACCTGTGGTTTTTCTGTGGGAACCTTGGAGAGTTTGAGGTCCTTGAGGATAGTAATAGTTCTTTCAACCCCTGCACCAAAACCAACGGCGGGTGCTTTTCTCCTGCCGTATGTTGCCACCAAATTATCGTAGCGCCCACCTGCCCCTAGTGCCTGACCTTTTAATGTGCCTGTTTCCGCGATAAGCTCAAAAACCGTTCTCGTATAATAATCTAGGCCACGAACTATGCGGTGGTTAATGTTAAAACTAATCCCTGCCTCTTCGAGGTATTCCAGAGTAGACTTAAAATGATTTTTACAGTTGTCGCAGAGATGGTCGAGGTGGTTGGGAGCATCGGTGGTATGTGCTTGGCATGTTTTGTTTTTACAATCTAAAACCCGCATAGGGTTGGTTTCGGCACGAAGGAGGCAGTCGTCGCATAACTTGCCTTGGCGCGTCTTGATGTATGCTAATAATTTCTTGATATATTTTGGGCGACAGTGTGTGCAGCCAATAGAGTTAATGTGAACGCTAAAATTTTCCGGCTTTATCTGTAAGCGATATAATGCTTGACAGGCTGCCAATATCACCAGTGCGTCCTCGGAACTATCACTTTCACCAATGGATTCAATGCCAAACTGTGTAAACTGTCTTTCCCTTCCTTTTTGTGGGCGTTCGTGGCGAAACATAGGGCCACTGTAAAATAACCTTACGGGCTGGCTCCACGTGTGCATCCCATGCTCGTAATACGCTCTTACTATTCCCGCTGTTCCTTCGGGACGTAAGGCGATATCGAGATTATCGCCCTCTTTGTGGTGTAGGTAGTACATTTCTTTTGTCGCGATATCGGAGGTACTGCCAACCCCTTTTTGAAACAACCAGCTATACTCAAATATTGGTAAGCTAATTTCTTTGAAGCCACAAGCTATGGCGATATCGGCAAAGACACGATTAACTTTTTGAAAGAGAGGTTGGTCGCTTGGTAGGAGGTCACTTGTTCCACGTACAGATTGCAATAATTGTTTTTCGTTAGACATATTTATATACCTTAACCTTACACTATTTCGACAATTTTAGCGAGGCGCTGCCCTTCTAATAGATTCTTTGGCATGCTCTGTTTTAACAAAACGAAGCCAATCGAGTTTTGGTTTGCCTTTTCTATTTTTAATGATTTCAATAATGTCGCCATTTTTCAAGGCGGAGGTAATGGAGACCATTTTATCGTTTACCTTAGCACCGGCGCACTGATTGCCTACTGCGGTATGCACAGCGTAGGCAAAATCAATCGGGGTGGCGCCGACTGGCAAATCTACAGCATCACCTTGCGGAGTAAAAACAAAAATTCTATCGCTGAAAAAATCTAAAGCAAGCGCCTCTTTGACGTCTTTTGACTTTTGAACTTTTGATTGCCAGCGCAAGAGTTCGTTAATCCAAGTAAGCTGTGTTTTTCTTAATTTCTTCATCGATCCTTTTTCTTTATACGACCAATGAGCGGCAATACCAAATTCGGCCTGGCGGTCCATTTTCGGCGTGCGTACTTGTACTTCAGTAATAACGCCATTGTCGGCAAAAACAGTGGTATGAATAGAGCGGTAACCGTTTGGTTTTGGCAAAGCGATATAATCTTTAATCCTTCCGGGCAACGGCTTCCATAGCGAATGAATAATACCTAAAACATTATAGCAATCCTCGACAGAGGGGACTATTACGCGCAACGCAACAACGTCATAAATCTTACTTATATCACGATCGTGCTTTAAAAGTTTAATATAGAGGCTATACCATCTTTTTGCTCGGTAGGTAATTTCTGCATCTACCCCTTGACGTTCTATTAAAATTTTTAATTTTTTACTGACACGGGCCAGGTATTTACGCCGCGCTTCAATGGCAGGAACGGCTAATTTTTTAACCCATTTATATTCCTTGGGCATAAGGTGGGGAAAAGACAAGTCCTCTAACTCACAGCGAAACTCCCCCATGCCTAATCGATTAGCAATGGGGGCGTATATATCCATTGTTTCTTGTGCAATCCTTAAACGCTTAACCTCTGGAAGAAAAGATAATGTTTTCAAGTTACAAAGTCTGTCCGCGAGTTTAATTATCACTACACGAATATCTTTACTCATAGCGACAAACATTTTTCTTAGAGTTTCCGCCTGATTTTCATACCTATCAACTTGTTTGTATTGAGGAGAGAACGGCTTAAGCCATGTTTTACTAATCCTTATAGAATCTAGCTTGGTTACTCCGTCTACTAATTTGGCAACAGTAGCGCCGAAGCGCGATTTTATATCTTTGATGGTGGCGGGAGTATCTTCAACAGTGTCATGAAGAATAGATGCGATAACGGTGTCGCTATCGAGGCGAAGTTCGGCAATGTAAAGCCCTACCTCAAGTGCATGATTGAGTTGCGGGGCACCGCTAAGGCGAATTTGCCCTTCGTGGGCATTACTGGCAAACTGGATTGCCGATTTTATTTTCGACTGTGCTCCCGCAGAAAGGTAACTAATTCTTTTTAATAATGCATCAGCAAGCCTTTGGGACATTTTTTCCCTCTTTTACAACCACTTTTTCTTTGGAAATATCAATATGAATCTTTTTGCTGTAAGGATTTTTAACAACGAATTCCGCAATAGTATTGCCAATATGATTATCGATTGCTCTTTTAATAGGCCTTGCTCCAAATTGCGGATCTGTGCCGACCTCGACAAGCCACCGAGAAATATTTTTTTCAAAAGTAAGCGTGATGTTTTCGCGAGACTTGAGGCGTGTGGCAAGTTTTTTTAACTCAAACAAAACTATTTTTTCTAAGGCACTTTTATTTAATGGCTTGAAAACAATTATTTTGTCGACTCTGTTAATAAACTCTGGCCGCATTTGGGCATCGACAGACTTTAGTATTTTGCCCTTAATTGCCTCAAAGTCACTGTATTTATTTTTTTTATTAAAGCCAATCGCGTTAGTACTGTGGTACTCTTTAAGGCCGATGTTGCCTGTCATAATAATAATACTATTTCTAAAGCTGACTTTTCTACCCTGCCCGTCGGTAACGTGCCCATCGTCTAATATTTGGAGCATTACGTTAAAAAAATCAGGATGAGCTTTTTCGATTTCGTCGAACAATACTACACTGTAGGGGCGACGGCGAATGGCCTCGGTAAGCTTTCCCGCCTCTTCGTAGCCAACATAGCCAGGGGGTGCACCTAAAAGACGGGAAATATTATGTTTTTCCATAAATTCGCTCATATCAACTCTTATAAGTGCTTCCTCGCTGTTAAAAATTTCTCGCGCTAGAACCTTGGCAAGCTCTGTTTTGCCTACTCCGGTAGGACCAAGGAAAATAAATGAGCCAACGGGTTTATTGCCCTCACTAAGACCGATTTTGCTTCTTTTAATGGCGCTGGCAACCTCGTTGACAGCTTGATCTTGGGCGATAATAAATTGTTTTAATCTTTTTTCAAGCAACAAAAGTTTCTCTCTTTCGCCGCTCAAAAGATTGTCAAGCGGTATACCAGCAATTGTCGATACTACTTTTGCAACCTCTTTTCTATCGATCGTTGCATCGGTAAGCGGTAGAGCTTGATTTTTCTTTATGGCGCTAATTTTTTTCTTTAAATCCTCTTCTTGTTTTCGTAGTGTAACAGCTTGAGGGTAATTTTCCGCTCTTACTGCTTCTTCTTTTTTTACGTTGATTTTTTTTAGTTCGCCTTCTATCTCTGCTACAATATCCTGTGGCTGAAGGGTGTTGCTCATAATTGCCTGAGCGGCGCAAGCCTCGTCGATAATATCTATTGCTTTGTCTGGGAGAAACCTTTCGGCAACAAAGCGTTCCGCATACTCAACAGATGCGTTGATTGCGTCGTCGGTAATATGAACATTGTGAAATTTTTCATAACTTGGCCGTAAGCCTTTAAGAATTGCAATGGTTTGCTCTGCACTCGGCTCACTAACGTAAATTTTTTGCAACCTTCTGTCGAGGGCGCTGTCTTTTTCAATATACTTTCGATATTCGTCGGTCGTGGTGGCGCCGATAACGCGAAAACGTCCTGCTGAGAGTGCAGGCTTCAATATGTTGGCGGCATCCATTGCTCCCTCGGCGCTTCCTGTGCCGACAATGGTGTGTATTTCGTCGATAAATAAAATTATGTTTTTTTGTGCAGAAATTTCATCGAGCAGTTTTTTTATTCTTTCTTCAAATTGACCGCGATAAACCGCCCCTGCAACAAGAAGTGCTAGATCAAGGGTAAGAATTCGCTTGTTCAAAAGTTTTTTTGGCACCTTGCCGTCGGCGATAAGTTGCGCCACCCCTTCCGCGAGAGCGGTTTTTCCCACACCGGGGTCACCAACAAAAACGGGGTTATTCTTTGTCTTGCGTACCAATATTTCCATTGTGCGCTTTATTTCTTGTTCTCTTCCTACCACTGCATCTAATTTTTTTGCCCGTGCTTGGGCGGTAAGATCTACTGTGAAAAAATCAATAGCTGGTGTGCGGCTTTTTTTGCGTCTTGTTTTGCCGGGTAAGATAGCGGGTGCTCCGTGTGGTGCGCCTCCACCTTGCAGTAGCGCATCCATTGCATTTTGCATCTGACTTAATTTTTCTCTAATGACTTTGTCCATATTACGCAGATCATCAAACGTTTCCATAAGCTCCATTTTGATTTTCTCCGGATCAACTCCAAGCTGGGCAACGATTTGGTAGCTAATGAGGTCTGGCGAAGAAATACAGGCCATTAAAAGATGCTCGCTATCTATTGATGCGTGTTGATATTTAGTAGCAAGCATTACCGCTCTTTTCAAAACTAACCTTCCCGAGGGGCTAAGACCACCGTTAGAGTTTTTTCTTGCTGTCGATACGCCTAGTATAAGACGAATTTGATCTGCCGAGATCATATTATTGCGTAATATGCTGTAGGCGATTGTTTCTCCAATGGAGGCGAGAGCAATAAGAATATGTTGCGCTCCAACGTCTGACTGCATATTGCCAGCAACCAACTGTGCGCTAATAAGCGTTTTGCGCGCTCCCTCACTAAAGCGATCGAAAATATCGAAGCTATTGCGTTGTGGCAATGCTACTCCTTGCTCTTGTTGATTTCTTTCTTGTCTGTATGCTCCTCTTTTTTGGTACTAGGCTCTTCCTTTACATCATCTGTATTCTCTTGCGCGCTCTTTGTGTCTTCTTCACTCTTTGGTGCAGAGGTATTTTCTGCACTAGATTTTTTGCCAGCTCCTTTGCTCGTTACGTCGATCTCCCAGCCAGTAAGCAAGCTGGCGAGGCGTACGTTTTGTCCGCGGCGGCCTATAGCCAGGGAGAGTTGATCTTCGGGCACCTCAATCTTTGCCCTTTTTTCTTTTTTATCGAGAGTGATTTTGTTTATTTTTGCGGGGGACATGGCGTTAAGAATATAGTTTTCCGTGTCGTGATCGAAAAGAATGATATCAATTTTTTCTTCGCCGATTTCAGAAAGAACAGCTTGTACACGGGAACCGTGTTGGCCAACAGCGGAACCAACAGGGTCAATGCCGTCTTCTTCGCTCCATACAGAAATTTTTGTTCTTGCGCCTGCTTCTCGCGCAATTCCCTTGATCTCTACGGCGCCAGAAGCAATTTCTGGAACCTCGAGCACAAAGAGCGCACGAATGAACTCGGCCGATGAGCGAGAAACAATAATGCGCGGTCCACGAGTGTTTTCTTCTACTTCTTGGACATATACCCTGAGTCGTCTACCTATGCCGTAACTTTCGTTTTCTATTTGCCCGCTAGGAAGAAGAACACCGGTGGTTTTGCCAAGGCTTACGATGACCACGCGCCCTTCAACCTGTTGGACAATGCCGTTGACAATTTGCCCTTCTTTGCTTTTGAATTCGGTGTAGAGAATATCGCGCTCTGCTTCACGGATACGCTGAATAATTACCTGCTTTGCGGTTTGCGCAGCAATTCTTCCAAAATCTTCTTTGTACTCGAGTTCGGTGCGAATCTCTTCGCCAACTTTTGCTTTTTTATCTATTTTCTTGGCTTCTTTTAACACAACATCTACTGTGGGATTTTCGATTTCTTCTTCTTTCTCCACCACATTGTACACGCGCCAAACCTTAACCTGACCGTTTTCTGGATCAAGCGTTGCTTGTATGTGTTGACCTGGCCGACCGTAATCCTTGCGATAAGCGGCGGCTAGAGCGGATTCAACCGTGGAAAGAACAACGTCCTCTGGCAGTCCTTTCTCTAGCGCAAGTTGCTTGATTGCTGCCATAAAATTAATGCTCATATATGCTCCTGTGTGACTATTATAAAACTATTGGGTGGCTTGCGCCACCCACATCCACCTTCTTACAGGTTTACTGTACCACAGTTGGGCGCTGTGTGTCAAGGATTTATTTTTTGTTTTAATATGTTTTTTATGTAGTATGCAGGAAATACTATGGTGGCGTTAATAATTCTTTTGAACCTCCTAGGTTCACAAAATAAACGCCAAAGCCATTCTAGCCCTATTTTGCGAACAAAAAGTGGGGCACGGCGGGCTGCACCAGCGATGAAGTCAACCGTCCCTCCTACGCCAATAAAAACTGACTTTATACTCTTTTCAAGAGTGCGGATAAAGTATTCTTGTTTTGGTGCACCAAGGGCAACCAACGTTAATTGTGGCTTAAAACTAGCAAGTTTGGCGAGCAATTTTGGGGGAGGATTGCTAGGATCAATAATCTCTGCACTACTGCCATAAAGAGCAAGGCTAGGGTATTTTGCTAGGAGATTTTTACATGCCTTCTTGTTTGCTTTGGCGCTACCTCCTATTAAAGCTACTTTGTAACCTTTGTGTGCACAGAATTCTATTAGTTTTTC